>JAESGY010000162.1_pt1 | contig 54590 bp, 37 predicted proteins | sample 9269841 | NCBI WGS metagenome assembly JAESGY01 (sample SAMN17022865, study PRJNA683097) | algae metagenome | isolation source: Spirirestis rafaelensis WJT71-NPBG6 and co-occurring heterotrophs from... | place: USA: Pinto Wells, Joshua Tree National Park, Colorado Desert, CA | collected 2006-08-15 | reverse complement strand
TGCTTGTTGAACATTATTAATTCTCTCGAATTCCGGTGTTGATGTACAGTTCCCCTTTTATTCGCGAGTTACAATCGCCAATATTCTTGTCTTCTTCCCATCTTTTTGCCAAATTGGGATGCTCCCCTTCAACTACTGTTAATACAGTTACAAGTCAAGATATTCAATTATCTATTATCAAACAAGCATCATCTCAGCAGAGGGGTGAATATCAATTGGCGCAGACTCCAGATAATTGCCGCCGAGTTGCTACTCAACAGGGCGACAATCTCAATGTCCGCTATAGTCCAGATGGCGCAATTATTGGCACATTACGCAATCAAACCCTTGTAATCATTGAAAACTATGCAGGTGACTGGGTGAAGATTTCATCGCCTCAGTCAGGTTATGTATCTGCTGCTTATCTTAAGTCATGCGAACAGCCGATACCCCCCTCGGAAACAGCAACTTCTTCAGATAACTGTCGCAAAGTTTTTGTCGGAGGTGTTCTGCGTGTTCGGCAACAACCTTCAATTAACAGTCCGATTTTAGGAGTTCTAGAAAGTGGTCAACGTGTCATAATCAAAAATCGTGGCAAAGATGGTTGGGTACCAATTTCATCTCCGGTAAACGGTTATATTCCTTCAATTGTCCTTAGCAGTTGTTCTGGAAATTAAAGAAAACATTAAAAAAAGTTGGTATTCTGACTTAAAAATGCTTTCAAATCAGGTACATCTACCCAGCTTTTTCTAACATTTGATTGATGAGCTAAATCCATCAACAACTGAGAATAAACTCCTTCTCGCAACGATGGTGCGACTGCCTCACCTCGATCAATTCCTTGCACCCATTGCTCAATCACGCGAATAAACGCAGAAATTCGCCCGTCTGCATAGTTTTTAGGAAAAGTCAAGCGATTGGGAATTTCTATTTCCGTCAGCGGTAAACCCGGTCGCGAACCTTTAACCCGAAATCCATGTATGTAATCTTTTTGATTTTCGCTTCCCAAAACTAATGTACCCTTATCGCCATAGACTTCCACCCAATGCGGACGCGGTGCATGAACTACTGCGCTGATGGACACTTGACAAGGTGTTCCATCCGCCAATTCCAGCATCAACATACACGTATCATCGCTGTCTACTAATTTTGATTCTCCGGTAGCGGGGTCAATTCGTGTGGGAATGGCGGTACTCAAATGAGCGTTTAATCTGCGTATCGGTCCAAATAGCCAGTAAATGTAATCGAAAGCATGGGAACCTAAAGACCCTAAAACGCCTCCTCCTTGGTCTTGCCGAGAATACCAATTCCAAGGACGCGAAGCATCAGCCCTGGAAGCGCCTAACCAATCAATTCTAATTAAACGTTTGACACCGACGTAATCTTGTGATATTAGTTCAGATAAAAATTGCCACCCAGGTACAAAACGAAATTCAAAATCTACTGTTGCAATTACGCCTTTTTGCTTGGCTAACTGATAAAGTTCTTTTGCTTCGGCTGCATTTAAGGTGACGGGTTTTTCTAATAATAAATGTTTGCCGGCTTGCAGTACTGTTTTTGCCATTTCATAATGCATAAATGGCGGTGTGGAAATGCTGACGGCTTGAACTTCGTTTAAGGCAACAATGTCTGCAATTGTATCGCAGGCGTGGGGGACATTATGGGTTTGGGCGATCGCTTTAGCTTTTTCTATATCTTGGTTGTATACTGCAACTACCTGGGTACGAGGATGCGCCTGAAACCCAGGAATGTGGACTTTTTGCCCAAATCCTGTACCCACAACTGCAACGCCAATCACACCCTGATTCATTTGCCATCCTGAAGCCATAAATTTACTTAAAATATCATATTATTTTTAAGCTTTCAGAAACCGGGTTTCTTTGCTATATCAAAAATCTAATTGTGAACGGATAACGATAATACTCTCCTCTATAAGCTTTGATAGCAGCACAAGTGACTACAAATGATTGTAATAAAAGCATGAATACAATGATCACACTACACGCAATTAATAATGTGCGGAAAATTATCTCTATATAATTTGCTGTACCATTGCTAGTCATCGCAATGCCAAATCCTGTAAACACTAGCAGCAAGGATATAATTACGAGGATTAAAACATAAAATGTCAGTGAAAGTTGAAAATTTAAAGATTCTTTGCCTTGAAAGTCAACCCACGTATATTGTGTTTTTTTGATTCGCCAAATAATCAATGGTGCTAAAACATTCAACGGTAGATATAAAGGAATGCCAATAATTACTACTAATATCAATAGTATCCACGCTACTAAAGCTGAGAGATGACACAACATCGACCATATACGGATTTGTTGTTTGGTTTTTCCTCTCATGGCTTTTTATCTTTTGGTGGATTTATGCAATAATTCTCCACCGTATCATATATGAAAGGAGTCAGGAGTTAGGAGTTAGGAGTTAGGAGTTAGGAGTTAGGAGTCAGGAGTTACGAGTCTTCTTTAAAATCTCAATATTTCTCGGTCGTAGTTTTCGCTTTTGGGTTCTATTTCCCAAACTATGCCTTCACCTGGTTCTAAGGCTACTTCTACAAAGAGTTGCTCTACAGCTGTTATGGCTATATCTTCGTTGTTGGGGAAGCTTTGTAAATCTTCGGTGAGTAGTCTGAGTTTAAATCCACCGGGAATGGCTGCACCTACGGCGGCGTTACGCAATTCAAAGCGCCAAATGATTGATTCTTCTTCGGTTTGTGGTATAATACGCAATTCGTAGGTTTGACCTGCGATCGCCAACTGCCGAGAAAGAATTGTCTGTGGTTGTGTTTCTTCAACACTCCGCGCACCAGCGGCGCTAAGTTGCAGATTCAAGCTTCCCCAGCCGATGTTTTCTGCAAGTTGAGAAACACCGTTTTGCAACCATTGCATAACTGACCACTGTTCTGGTAATCCCAAGCGGCGTTGATATAAGCTTTGTCGCCAACCGCCATGTTCAATTAGCGCACCCCAAAGTTGAAAGGGGATAGCTAGTCTGGGTGTTATTATTTCTGGGTTTGCTAAACGAGCAATTAAATTTTGTGCTTGTTCTTGTGGTAAAGCTGGGAGTTGCGCGATCGCCCTTTGGCTACTTTCTTGGGGACAAAGTTGTCGCGCTACAGTTAAAACGTTGATGTCGCTAATAACATCAGTAGCATCAAGGGAATAAGTGCGATCGCTTGCATCATAACTTCCTTGATTTTTCAGTTGTTCATAACTACAGTAGCCCCAAACCCGCACATAAGCTTCATCCGGTTCTACTTGCACTGCTAAATAATAATCACCAGCTAAACTAGATACATCTACCCATTCTTGGGGTACTCGCAATTCACTTAAATCCATCGCCTCGCTGGGAACCAAAATAAATCGAATGCCGTCTGATACAATTGCAGTCCCATTCACCAGTTCCCAAAAACTTGCTAAAGCATTGATACTCGGCGATACTTTTGCCTGGGGTGCAAAATCAGCTTGCAGCCACGGCAAAACGACATTCAAGCAAAGTTCATTTAAATAAGCTTGATAACCAGAACTAGGATGAGAAAAAGATTGACTGTGAATATACGCCTGATTTTGAACGTTGGCGGGTATTTCTAAAATCAAATCTGTTGGGGATGCAAAAGTAAATAAGGCGGCGTTAGCAGTCATGAAAATTACTCCGGGAACTCTTTTAGGGACTGGTTGTACTGGGGACTAGAGACTGGGGACTAGGGACTAGGGACTAGGGACTAAAGAAAAGAAATTTTGTACTTCCTTGTGAACCCTTACCCCTTTCTTTTTTCCCAAATAAGTCCAAGAGGTTTAATAAGGAGATACGCTGTAGTAAGCTTGCAGCCATTCCTCCATTACGGTACTCATATTTTTGAGTAGGTCTGAGGTGACAGAAATATGCAGCTTCTCACTACTCCACTTAGCCAAATTCCGCAGTAACGTTTCCCTTGCTTTCGTGAGTCGCCGTGAGACAGTATATTGCTGCAAAACTAGTTCTTTGGCAATCTGCTGCTGAGTCAGCCCCTGACTATAATATAGTTGCATAATTTGTTGTGCTTCTGGTTCTAGTTGGGCAACTGCGGCGGCTAAAATTTTGTTAATCTCAGATTGCTGAGAAATTCTGGTTTGTTCTTCTTGTTGAGTAATAATTTGGGTAAGTACTGAATCTACCTGTCCGGCGAGATTATCTATCCACTCGGTTGTATCTTGACCGGGGGGGGAAACATTAATCGATGCCGAAGGTGGATAAAGATAGTTTCGCGCATGTTTGGCACAACTGAGCAGCCAAGTTTCTAAAATTTGCGAAGTTACTTTTTGACTACTTTGGGAATTATAAGCTTGAGCGATCGCACTCCATGTATCATTGTCTGGTCGAGAAAGTTGGCGCGTTGCCTGAGGCTGTTTTGGGACATAAAGCGTTTTAAAACAATTCCAAGCCAGGACGTAAGCCGTAACAGTGTCTGGAGATAAGCCAGCATTTTGCAAAGACTCTACCAAACGCTTTTGACTAATTTTCCGCAACATTCCCCATTCTGTGCAGATATCAACCTCTCCGCGTTGACGCAAAGTTTCGCGGATGACGCTACCAAAGATGACGCTAGCGTAGTTTTTTAAGATAAAGCCTTGGTTAGGATTAAAACCTTTGAGGACTTTATCAACCGAAGCGATCGCCATTTGAAAACAGTCTGGTAACTTATATTGAGTACTGCTAAAACTAGCAGATGTTTTTTGGGATATCCAATAGCATACTTCTTGTAAATAAGCAATCAGATGTTCTCTGGCAAGTTTCTCTACCCGCTTATCAGGGATATAATTATACCAATAAAGTACCCAAAAATTTTCTGAAGTTTCTTGTGGCGTTTTGTTTACACAATTTTCGATACTGCGACGCAGTTTACTATCCGTCACCCAACTGTGAAAGCGATCGCCATTAAATTGCACGAAAGTTGAAAATATGGAAATAATACTTTGTCTTGGATGCATAAAACACAAAAACTCGACCTATGCAAGAAGTGCAAGCGTTAAAAGACGCCTGCACAAACTTTACTACAACCAACGATAATCATGTTTCGGGTTTAAGTTAAATATTTAGGAATTTTTAGAATTGGGCATCAAGTATGGGGAATTGGGGATTGTAAATTAGGAATTACGCATGGATAAAAGGTTATTTGCATCTTGTGAGATTTGGCATGATTGTATAAGAGATTCTTTCCATGCCTAATGCCCAAGTTAGGCAATATTAAGATTTAAATACACTTTGTTAAATATGTGTCCAATCGGTGTTTCTACTAGTCGCTCAAATCAAGTTAAAAAAACAGATACAGGCAAGCTCTGGTTAATGCTTGTGGGAATCAATAAATATCAAGATAAAGGACTCCCGACGCTAAATTATTCATCTGTCGATTGTCAAGGTTTAGCGGATGCTTTGACTGGTGCTACCAAACAGTTTCCGCAAAAAGAGGTGAAAATTCATCATGATTTTGCTTCTTTAGCACCTTCTTTAGAAAATGTGCGCGTTAGTCTCCAAGAAATTACCGCTGCTGCTAAACCGCAGGATATGGTTCTATTTTATTTTTCCGGGCACGGAATGCTAGAACCAAATTCTCAGCAAGCATTTTTATGTTTAGCGGATACGGAAAAATCAAACTTAAAAAATACAGGTTTAGGATTACAAGAATTATTACAGTTATTAAATAATTGTCCAGCGCAAAATCAGTTAGTTTGGCTGGATGCTTGTCATAGCGGTGGAATGACGCTGAGGGGAATAGCCACAGAACCGCTGTTGAATCCGACAACGCAATTAGTAGAGGTATTACAGCGAACTGCTGCAAAAAGTAAAGGTTTTTATGCTTTGCTTTCTTGCGATAATAATCAGCAATCTTGGGAATTTCCCGAACTGGGGCACGGGGTTTTTACTTATTATTTAATGCGCGGGTTAAATGGTGAAGCGGCAGATTCAAAGGGTGTAATTTCTGCTGATGGACTTTATCGTTATGTTTATCATCAAACGTTGCAATATATTGATAAAACTAATCAACAATTACGATTAATTAATCAGCAAAGAAGAGGCAAAGGAGATACTCAGCTTGAGCGCGAATATCCTTTACAAACTCCCAAACGAATTGTCGAAGGAGTTGGGGAACTGATTTTAGGAGCTAGGCAAGAGAAAGCTGATGATGATGTGCATCGCCGATTGGGAATAGTTGTAGAGGGACTATCAAGAAGTACGACAACTTTAGATATTAGCAAGTTTTTGGGTAATGTTGGCGGTTTTAACTTGGAATATTTGCAAGCGACAAAAGCTGCTGCTGATGATGTGCGTTCATCGATCGCTCGTCTTTTACACTCTGGCGAATCAGCAACTATTTTACTTTATCTGCGGGGACGCATCGAGGAAACTGAAGCTATCGATGGTTTGGTGCTGGGAGAAGATATCCGCATCAAGCGATCGTGGTTGAAACAACAACTACGCCACTCTACCGCTAAACAAATCATCATCCTTGATTGTCCTGCTTCTACTGCGTCTCTACAAGATTGGGTAGAAGATTTGCAAATCGACTCCCAAGAGGGACAGTGTATAATCGCTTGTGCTTCCCCTGCGTCGTCAACTGAAAAATTTGCCCAAACTTTATTTGATACTTTAACGGCGGCGGCGGAAGCAGATGGATTATCTGCGGCTGGGGCGATCGCTCAATTGCAATTACAATTAGCCGGTAGCGATATTCCTTTCTACGTCTGGCTTTCCGGTACAAAAGGTATCATCGAAATCTTAAGAGAAAAAACTTATATGCAAGGGCGAGAACAAAAGGCAGGCTTGGATTTAGGTATATCTCCTTACATGGGATTAAATGCTTTTACGGAAGAAGATGCCCAATACTTTTATGGGCGTGAAAGCTTAATTCAGCAGTTAATTCATCAATTGCGCGATCGCTCATTTCTCGCCGTAGTCGGTGCTTCTGGTAGCGGTAAATCTTCAGTTGTCCAAGCTGGCGTTATTCCCCAACTGCGACTAGGTAAACAAATCCCCAGCAGCGAACAGTGGTTAATTAGAACTTTGCGCCCAGGTGCTAATCCCATAGAGGTTTTGGCACAACGGTTGGGAGGAGAGAGGAGTGGGAGAGGGGGGGAGTGGGAGACAAGGGGACAAGGGGACAAGGGGACAACGGGACAACGGGACGATGAGAATAATTCTTTCCCTCCCTCTCCCCCATCTCCCCCTCCCCATCTCCTCCTAGAGGGAATCTTGCATCAGGGTGTAGAAAGCTTCGTCTACTGGCTGCGTAATCGACCAGAACCTATGATAGTTTTGGTGATAGATCAGTTTGAGGAATTATTCACTCTTGCCTCAACTACAGACAGAGAGCGGTTTTTAGAGTTGGTGCTGGGGGCTGCGGAATATGCGAAAGACCGTTTTAAGTTAATTATTACTTTACGAGCGGACTTTATTACCTCTTGTTTGGAAGTACCCAGACTGGCTGAAGTTTTACAAGAGTCGAGTGTATTGGTTCCACCCCGGCTGAGTTTGGACGATTATCGGCAGGTAATTGTTAACCCGGCTCAACAAGTAGGGTTAAGACTAGAACCAGAACTGGTAGAAGTTTTGCTGCGCGAGTTAAATCACTCTGTTGGCGATTTACCTTTGCTGGAGTTTGTTTTAGAGCAGTTGTGGCAACATCGCTCTAGTGGTGAGTTGACTTTGCAAGCGTATCAAGAGGAACTAGGTGGAATTAAAGGAGCATTAGAGCGATCGTCTCAAGCTGTTTACGAAAGTTTAGACCCCCAAGGGCAGGAATGTGCTAAGTGGATTTTTCTGTCTTTGACGCAGTTAGGGGAGGGTACAGAAGATACTCGGCGACGGATACACAAATCAGAGTTGATTGTGAAAAAATATCCAGCTGCGTTGGTGGAAAGAACTTTGCAAGCGTTAACGACTGCCAAGTTAATTGTGATGAACTTGGAGGAAGAGGAGGGGCAGAGTGGGAGAGGGGGGGATGGGGGGACAAGGGGACAGGGAGACAAGAAGGCAAGGGGACAGGGAGACAAGGAGAGTAATTCTTCTTTCCCCTCTTCTCCCCCTCTCTCCCTCTCCCCCTCTCCCTCTGCCTCCCCACTCCCCCCAGCGGTGACGGTAGAGGTAGCCCACGAAATTTTGATTCGCCACTGGTCAACTTTGCGCTGGTGGTTGGAGGAAAATCGTAGTAGGTTGCGATCGCAACGTCAAATTGAGCAAGCTGCACAATTATGGTTGCAAAGTGGTCAACAATCTGACTTTTTGTTGCAGGGTGTGCGGTTGGCTGAGGCTGAAGATATTTACATTAAATATACTGATGAACTTTCTGCGGATGTTCAACAATTTATTGAAGCTTGTTTACAAGAAAGAAAACGCCAACAATTTCAAGAAAAAAGAAGACTTCGACAAGCTCAAAGAGCCGTTGTTGCACTCTCGTTTTTAGGAATAGCAGCTTCTAGTTTTGCCGGTTTAGCTTATTTTCAAAGCCGAACGGCTCAACTTAGAGAAATCGTAGCATTAAATTCATCATCGGAAGCTAAGTTTTTATCCTATCAACCACTTGATGCCCTAATTGCTAGTGTTAAAGCAGGTAAGCAGCTAAAGCAAATTATTAGCGCACCAAAAGATGTGCAATTTCAAACAGTAAGTTCTTTAGGACATGCACTTTCTAACACACAAGAACTCAACCGTTTGCAAAAACATAGCAAAGCTGTAATCAGCGTAAAATTTAGCCCTGATGGTCAGACTATTGCTTCTGCGAGTGACGACCAAACAGTGAATCTTTGGCAACGTGATGGTAAGTTGCTGCGAACTTTGCCAGGACATCAGGGCACGGTTAGAGATATCAGCTTTAGCCCTGACGGTAAAATGATTGCTAGTGCTAGTTTTGACCACACCGTGAAGCTGTGGCGCACAAGTGACGGTACTTTAATTAAAACTATCAATGCCCATGATGCTGAGGTTTATAGCATATCTTGGTCTGCTGACGGACAAATGATTGCTTCTGGTAGTGCTGATAAAACTATTAAAATTTGGAGAGTTAGTGATAGTCAACTTCTCAGAACTTTGTCAGGTCATAATGGTGATGTCAATAGTCTCAGTTTTAGTCCCGACAGTCAAACAATCGCTTCAGGTAGTGCTGATAATACTATTAAAATCTGGAGAATTAATGACGGGACTTTGCTAAAAACTTTAAGTGGGCATACTGGGGCAATTTACAGTGTGGCTTTTAGTCGTGACGGTCAAATAGCTTCAGGTAGTGCTGATAATACTATCAAAATTTGGAAGTCTAGTGACGGCACTTTGCTAAAAACAATTTCAGCACATAATGATCAAGTAACATCGGTAAGTTTCAGCCCCGATGGTCAAACTTTAGCCTCAGCTAGTATTGATACGGCGATTAAACTTTGGAATTCCCAAGATGGCACTTTGCTGCAAACTTTCTTGGGACACACTATAGCAGTATTTGGTGTTAGTTTCAGCCCGGATGGTCAGACTTTAGCCTCTGCCGGTGCAGATCAAACTGTTATACTTTGGCGGCGAGACAATAGTTTAATTAAAACTCTCACTGCACATAACTCCAGGGTAAATAGTGTTAGTTTCAGCCCGCAAGGTAATCTCTTGGCAACAGCCAGTGACGACAAATCAATCAAACTTTGGCAAATACCGAATATGACTTTGCGCTTTTCTCTAGAAGGATTAGACAAGTCGCCTAATAAACTGGGACATAGAGATGCTGTTATTGGTATCAGTTTCAGTCCAGACGGACAAACTCTGGCTTCTGCTGGTGCCGAAGGCTGGGTGAAACTGTGGCAAACTCGTGACGGCTATATGATTAAAACTCTGCAAGGACATGACCATGAAGTTAATAATGTCAGTTTCAGTCCCAATGGAGATATTCTCGCTTCAGCGAGTGCGGATGCAACTATTAAACTTTGGCGAGTCAGGGATCGCAAACTTATTAGAACCTTAACAGGACATAACGGTGAAGTTTTTCGCGTCCGTTTTAGCCCTAAAGGTGATATTCTCGCTTCCTGTGGCAGAGATAACACAGTGAGAATCTGGCGAGTCAGCGATGGTAAATTACTGCGAACCATCACTGGACATACCAACGCTGTTGGTGGTATAAGTTTCAACCCTCAAGGTAATATTCTCGCTTCTGCTAGTTCTGATAAAACTATAAAACTTTGGCAGGTGAAGGATGGTAAGTTACTGCAAACTCTCATTGGGCATACTGAGGCGGTTTGGAGTGTAACTTTTAGTCCTGATGGTCAGATAATTGCTTCTGCCAGTGACGACAGTACAGTGAAATTATGGAGTGTTAATGGTATAGAAATGAAGACGTTTCTGGGACATAGCCAAGCTGTCAGCGATGTCAGTTTCACCCCTAACGGTAAGATGATTGCTTCTTCTAGTAGAGATGGTACGGTTAAAGTTTGGCGTGTTCATAGCAAAGAACTGCAAACCACAGATTTAGATCATCTGTTGATTCGCAGTTGTCGATGGTTGCACGATTATTTAAAGAATAACCCCAAGCTTAGTAACCAAGAGCAGGATTTGTGTTCCGATTTGAAAGAGTAGAGTTAACAGGCTGTAAAATTTGGGGTTGGTTGACCAAAATTCGTTCTCTACGGGGAGGGTTAGGAGGTTTCACGGGCTTCTTTTTGATATTGCCTTCACCAATTCTTTGTGTGTCATCTCCAGCACCAGTCACGGGTGCAGATACGACTGGCTTGACAGTAACGCTGGGTGTTATTACTGGCTTTTTCACAACTTCACCAGCAAAACTAGATGTTGCACTAGCCAATACTATTGGTAAAGCGATCGCTATCACAATTTGCTTTTTCATATAAATTTTGGTGGATTTTCTTCTTAATTACAGTTGTTTTTATTATTGGTAAAGCTACTATCGCACCGGACGAGGTGACTTTTTTGGTCGGGGATTAACAGTTGCAACTCCTATTTTTCTCAGTCCCACAAAAGTCGTTCGCGAAGTGATTGTTACTTCTGCTACTTTCCGCAGTCGTATAGGATTTGGTGGCTGTTTTGGTCGCGGAGTGACTCTTGGTTCTGTTACTCTCCTGACTCGTATCGGAGTCGGTGGCTTTGTTGGTTGCGGATCAACTCTTGGTTCTCCTATTCTCCTGGAAATTTCCTCTGTTTCGTGTAGTTCATTCTTCAGTCGTACAGGAGTTGGTGGCTGTGTTGGTTGCGGAGTAATTGTCGGTTCTCCTATTTTTCTGGAAACTTCGTCTGTTTCTTGCTGAAAATGATTTTCCTGTTTGTTACCCAACTTTCTCAAAGCTTTTTCGATTTGGGATTTAAGAGTGAGAATTGCGTGACTTAATTTTGATAATAATTTAAGAAACTTAAATGTAACCGACTTGAAAACAACTCGTATGATTCTCAAAAGTCGCTTTTTCATCTTAAATAATCTCCTGGTGTGTGACTAAAACCTTTTTTGCAATACGTTTACCTACCGAATGCCATCAAAGCATTCCCGAAAATAGGGTAAAGTTGCCAAAACAGTTAATAACCTCAACTTTTTTCTATTAACTGTTTTCGGTTTCTACCCTTTCCCAGACTTAATAGATTTACTTTAGTTTCTTTATGCAGTCTTCTGCGGTTTTGGCGATCGTAGATTTGCACCCTTTCTATTTGGCCTTGGGCTGGAAAGTCTTACTATCGTGATCAATGCCGTGTAACCCAATCCAAAATTTCAAATCCCAACTAGCAAGACTACCTTGGTAAAATATTTGTTCCTGGTAGTCTTATATACTTACCTAAGAGTATAATACGTTATATTTAGTTATCGCAACCGAACAATTTAATATTCATTTTAATTTTTCCCTCTGTACTCTCGTTACAAGGCTCTGCCTCCTGTCAAGGCTGGAGGCAGAGCCTCCTCAATCACATTCCCAGTCTCAGACTGGGAACGAGTCAAATGCTGCATACCCAAACCAAATTTTTTTCTACTTAAGTATTCTGAGACTAGGAACGAGTCAAATGTTGCATACCCAAACCTAAGTTTTCTCTACCTAATTATATAGATTTATAAATTTTTCCGGATATATCCTTCAACAACAACGCATAAAATCGTAACAGCCAACCTAGAAAAACTTGAGCATATTAAATCAGTATTTATAAAAACATAAAATTTACACGTATATTTACCCGGTTGGTTGCTATTACCCGTATTGTAAGTTTAAAAAAATGTCTCCATTAGGCGTTGCTACTAGTCGCTCAACTTATGCTTTAGAAACAGGAAACGCAAAACTTTGGCTGTTGTTGGTGGGTGTAAACCAATACCAAGATGAGCGATTGCCTTGTTTGCGCTACTCAGCGCTTGATTGTCAGGGTTTGGCAGAAGCTTTAGCTGATGCTACTCAAGCTTTTCCGCAGACAGAGGTGTGGACTCACCACGATTTTTCGTTACAGTTGCCGACACTAACAAATATTCGTATCAGTTTAAAGCAAATTGCTGCTGCGGCTCAACCACAAGACACGATTTTATTTTATTTTTCTGGACACGGCATGGTAGAGCCAAACTCTGGGCAGGTAGTTTTGTGTCTGGCAGATACGCAAACCAATAATTTACTGAATACAGGTTTAGCCTTACAGGAATTGTTACATTTATTGGGACATAGTGGAGCACAGACTCAGTTAGTATTGTTGGATGCTTGTCATAGCGGTAGTATGTCACTCAAGGGAGCAAAAGGGGAAATACCAAACCCCGAAAACCCAACACCGCAAATGGTAGAGTTGTTGCGGCAAAAAGCGAAAAAGAGCAAGGGATTTTATGCTTTGCTTTCTTGTGACACAGATCAGCAATCTTGGGAGTTTCCGGAATTAGGACATGGTGTTTTTACTTATTATTTAATGCGGGGGTTGCGAGGTGAAGCTGCTGATGCACACGGTTTGATTGAAGCGGACGGTCTTTATCGATATATTTATCGTCAGACGCAGCAATATATTGAGCAAACTAATCAACAACTGCGACTGATTAATCAGCAAAAAAGAGGTAGGGGGGAAACTAGACTTTATTCAGAATATCCTTTGCAAACTCCCAAGCGAATTGTTGAAGGAGTTGGCGAAATTATTCTTGGCTTAAAATCAGCGGTTGTAGAATCGTCTTCTTTGCGACAAGCGCTGATTGTCGAGGGATTTACGACTAATAAGACGACTCTGGATTTTTGTAAACTGTTGCGCGGTGTTGGTGGCTTTGAATTAAAGTATTTGCCACAAGCTGGTAACATAACTACGAAAGATTTTCAAGAAGTGATGCATGATTGCTTGCAAGGTAAGAAGCAAGAATCTGAAAATTTAGAACATGACGCAACAGTTTTATTATATCTGCGTGGCAGACTGAAGGAAACTGAAGCGGGCGAAGCTGTGTTGGTGGTGGCGTCGGATATTGAATTGAGTCGCTCTTGGTTAAGACAACAACTGAGGCGATCGCCTTATACTCAACAGATTATTATTTTAGATTGTCCTGCTGTAGAGACGCAAAATTTCGCGTCTCTACAAGATTGGATAGAAGACTTACAACTAAGTTCCGAGCAAGGACAGTGTATCATTGCCGCAACTTCCCCAAAAGAAAATCCCGAACAATTCGCCCAAGTTCTCCACGATACCCTAAAAGCTGCCCAACAGCAAAACAGTTTATCGGTAGCCAGTTGGATTACTCAATTGCAATTATCTTGTTTAAATACATTACCATTGCACATTTGGGTATCTGGCATTCAAGGCGTTATCGAAATTATACCTACAATAACTGGTATCAGGGATATTAAGTTAACGGAAGGAATTGATTTAGGACTTTGCCCTTACAGGGGATTAAGAGCTTTTACTCCTGAAGATGCTCAGTATTTTTACGGTAGAGAAGCTTTAACTCAACAACTTGTGCATCATTTGGCAAGTAAGTCATTTCTTGCCGTAGTTGGTGCCTCTGGTAGCGGTAAATCTTCGGTTGTACAGGCAGGATTAATCGCCGAACTGCGGTGCGGTAAACAGTTATCTGGTAGCGAAGAATGGTGGATTAAAAGCTTTCGTCCTGGCGCAAATCCCTTGGAGGCTTTATCGCGACGCTTGGTAGATAGCGGTACTGAGAAAGAAAAAGCTTACCAGCAAATGCAACTACAAGGAATGTTGTATCAAGGGGGGGAAGGATTCGCTCACTGGGTAAGTAAGCGACCAGAACCAATGATTATTTTAGTTATAGACCAGTTTGAGGAATTATTCACCCTTGCCCAAGCTGCTGACAGACAGCGCTTTTTAGAACTTGTGTTGGGGGCGCTGGAATTAGCTCAAGATAAGTTAAAAATAGTCATCACTCTGCGGGCAGATTTTATCGCACCTTGTTTGGAAATACCGAAATTAGCGCAGGTTTTGCAGCAGTCTAGCATTCTTGTACCGCCCTGTTTAAGTGAGGAGGAGTATCGCCACGTCATTATTAACCCGGCTGAACAAGTCGGCTTAACAGTTGAACCTGTATTAGTTGAAGTGCTGTTGCGAGAGTTACACCGCTCACCCGGAGATTTGCCGCTTTTAGAATTTGTCTTAGAGCAGTTGTGGGAACATCGAGTTGCAGGTAAGTTAACTTTACAAGCTTATCAGCAGCACTTGGGTGGAATTAAAGGAGCGCTGGAAAGCAAAGCGCAAGCAGTTTACGACAGTTTAGACGCTGAAGCTCAAGAATGCGCTCGTTGGATTTTCCTATCACTGACGCAGTTAGGTGAAGGTACAGAAGATACTCGGCGACGGGTGTATAAATCAGAGTTGATAGTGAAAAAATATCCCGCACCATTGGTAGAAAAGACATTGGCAGCGTTAACTGCTGCGAAGTTGGTAGTGGTGAATTTGGAAGAAGGACGCAGAGGGGGGGACAAGGGGACAAGGGGACTCCTTGGAGACAGGGAGCAGGGAGCAGGGGGCAGGGGAGCCACTCCCTACTTCTTGGGGAACCCCCGCAACGGGGTGGCTGCCCAAGAAGTAGAGCATCTGGTGTGGCAGGGGGAGTTTGTCTCCTCATACGATGTCACGATAGAAGTAGCTCATGAGGTGCTGATTCGCTACTGGTCTACTTTACGATGGTGGTTAGAGGAAAATCGTGGTAGATTGCGATCGCAACGTCAAATTGAACAAGCTGCACAATTGTGGAAGCATAGCGGTGAACAATCTGATTTTTTGTTGCAGGGTGTGCGTTTGGCTGAAGCGGAAGATATTTATATCAATTACACTGAGGAACTATCTTTCGATGTTCAACGATTTCTTGCTGCTTGTCTAGAAGAAAGACAGCGACAACAACTGCAAGAAAAACGGCGATTCAAACAAGCGCAAAAAGCCGTAACTGTTATTAGTATTCTAGGACTGGCTGCTTTTGGGTTTGCAGGTTTAGCTTATCAGCAAAGTCAAAAAGCGCAGTTGCGAGAGATACAAGCTTTAAATTCTTTGTCAGAAAACTTTGTGTTCTCGCACAAGCAGTTGGAAGCACTGTTTACCAGTGTTAAGGCAGGGCAAGAGTTACACAAGATGATATTTTTCAGTCAGGTGATGTACCCTGATATTACAAAACAGATTAAAACTGCAACTGCAACTACTTTACAACAGGCGATCGATCAAACTCAAGAACGCAACCGTTTGATTGGACATAGTTCTTGGGTGAGTAGCGTAAGTTTCTCTCCCGATGGACAAATGCTAGCTTCGGGAAGTATTGATACAACTATCAAACTCTGGAAGCGTAACGGCAAGTTACTTCACACTTTACGCGGACATAGCGATGGAGTTAATAGTGTGAGTTTCTCTCCCAACGGTCAAATTATTGCTTCAGCAAGTGGTGATACAACTATTAAACTTTGGAGTCGGGATGGCAAGTTGCTGAAAACACTTTTCGGACATAATGATGGTGTCAATAGTGTTGCTTTCTCGCCTGACGGTCAAATAATTGTTTCGGCTAGCAGAGATCATACTATCAAACTCTGGAGTCTTGAGGGCAAGTTATTGAAAACTTTTAGCGGACATAGCCAAAGTGTAAATAGCGTCAGCTTTTCACCTCAAGGTGATATTATCGCCTCTGGTAGCTACGATCGCACAATTAAACTGTGGAGTTTGGATGGTCGAGAAGTGAAAACTTTGCCAGGACATACCGATGAGGTTTTGAGTGTAGCTTGGTCAAAAGATGGACAGACAATTGCTTCCGCTAGTGCTGATAATACCGCCAAACTGTGGAGTCGTGAAGGTCGTTTACTTAATACCCTAACTGCACATAACAGCGATGTTAAAAGCGTTAGTTTTTCATCTGACGGTAAAATCATCGCTTCGGTCGGGGTTGATAAAACTATCAAACTTTGGAGCTTGGATGGTCAATTGTTGGGAACTCTACAGGGACATAACCATGTAGTCAGTAGCGTTAGTTTTAGTTCAGACGGTCAACTACTTGCTTCTGCTAGCGATGATTATACTGTCAGACTTTGGAGCCTTGATATCACTGCGCCAAAAACTCTTTTTGGACATAAAGATAGTGTCAATAGCGCTTGGTTTAATCCTCAAGGTAATAGCGTTTTCTCAGTCAGCAACGATAAAACGATGAAATTGTGGAGTTTAGATGGCAAGTTGCTAAAATCTATCTCTGCCCCAATCAACGATATTACCAGCATTAGCTTCACCTCAGACGAAAACACGGTGGCGACAGCGAGTGCTGATAATACTATCCAACTGCGGAAACGTGATGGTGCTTTGCTCCATATCCTGAAAGGACATACTGATTGGATAATTAATATGAGCTTCAGCCCTGACGCGAAAATCCTCGCTTCTGCCAGTACTGACAAAACAGTTAAACTGTGGAGTATTGACGGTCGCTTGCTAAATACTCTCAAGGGGCATAACGCTTGGGTGACTAATGTTGAGTTTAGCCCAGATGGTCAGTTGTTAGCATCAACCAGTGCTGACAATACTATCAAACTTTGGAGTCGCGATGGTCGTTTGCTAAAAACTCTTAATGGACATAATGCTAGTGTTTGGGCTTTAACTTTCAGCCCCGATGGTAAGATAATAGCCTCTGGTAGTCAGGATGGTACAGTCAAACTCTGGAGTCGTGACGGTCGCTTATTGCAAAACTTAACCGGACATACTGATGCGGTTAATAATTTGAGCTATTCTCCTGACGGTAAAATGATTGCTTCTGGTAGTGATGACGACACCATCAAACTCTGGAGTGTACACACCGGTATCTTGCTGAGAACTTTCCAAGGACATACTGGTGATGTCAGAAGTGTGAATTTTAGCTTTGATGGTAAGATGATTGTTTCGGCGAGTCAAGACAAAACAGTGAAAATTTGGCAGTTGACGGGGATAGAAATGCAAACATTGAATTTGCCGCAATTATTAAAGCGCGGATGCGATCGCTTGCATGATTATCTGACAAGTAACCCCAATCTCAATACAGGCGATCGCAACATCTGCAACTAGTATTTACCTACACTCTCAATTTTCGGTTCCACAATGGTTAAAGTAAAATAGCGATCGCTTTCTCAGTTTACAAAAAAAGAGAAAACCGATCGCTAACGATTAAACAGCGTTAGTACAAAAGCTTAAGATAAAAATAATCGGTTAAATGTCTTACTACCTGATGCACTGAGATCGCCTGTTAACGGCTCAAAAGCTTCACCCAGCTTACCCATGACGGAACCAATCAGGTTATCAGTAGCATCTTTGACTCCCATTACAGACACCCACGTATTTAGCTGAGTCATAAAGTCGCTAGCACCAGCACTTGATTTATCAATAACTAAAGACCAGTTACCATTACCAATGACTATGCTGTTACTGGTAAAGACTTTGTTGCCACTACCAATTACTGTATTGTTACTACCGAAGTCAAAGTTACCATTACCAAGAGTTGTGTTGTTATTTCCAAAACTCCAATTGCCATTACCAAGGGTTGTGTTGTCACTAGTGGAGTTCCAATACCAGTTGCCATTACCAATCGTTGTATTGTCATGAGAGGCATCTAAATTCCAGTTGCCATTACCGATGGTTGCGTTGTTAGTACTGGAATCCCAAAGCCAATTGCCATTACCGATAGTTGCGTTGCCGTTGCCGTAATCCCAGTTAGCATTACCGATGGTTGCGTTATCACTCCCAAAGTCGTTATTGCCATAACCAATGGGTAGTTCGCCTTCTGGGGTAGAAAACACGTTATCTTTGCCATTGAAGGGTAAGATGCCTTCCAGAGCGACGTTCAAAATATCAAACGGTATTTCCTGATCTTGGCTGCCACCACTAAATAAGCTGAGGAACGGATTGCTACCATCAGTAGACGAGCTATCACCGCTAGCAAGTTCGCTGACAGCGTTTACTCCGCTATTAAAGCTGAACATGTCATTCCTGAACAGCTTCAAGAGATCGGACGGTGTTTGCAAAGGTGTATTGTTACCATCTCCAAACAGATTTCCAGAGTTGAGAATTTCAGTTACGTTTAAGATATTAGCTTGGACAGTCTTCAATATCTCTGAAGATGATAACTCAGGCACACTGCCATCACCAGTTAAGAACGTTAGCTTGTCATCATTACCGAAGACGAATTGCGAGATATCGAAGGATGGTTGCTGAGACGCACCACCACTTGTAAACGGATTTTCACTACTTGTAAACGGGTTCTCGCCACTTGTAAACGGGTTTTCACCACTTGCAAAGGGGTTTCCACCACCTGCAACTGGGTTTTCACCACTTGCAAATGTGTTCTCGCCACCTGCAACCGGGTTTTCACCACCTGCAAATGTGTTCTCGCCACCTGCAACTGGGTTTTCACCACCTGCAAATGTGTTCTCGCCACCTGCAACCGGATTTTCAGCACTTGCAAACGGATTTTCACCACCTGCAACTGGGTTTTCAGCACTTGCAAACGGATTTTCACCACCTACAACTGGGTTTTCAGCACCTGCAACCGGGTTTCCACCACTGACATTCGATAAATCCAAACCTGGTGCCGAAGGCTGATTTCCATCACCAAAAGGGTTGTTTCCATTAGCAAACGGGTTGCCATCACTGGAACCATTGCTAGCTTCATCTAAGGGCAATCTGTTACGCAGTTTGACAATAACGGAGTCAAGCAATTGGTCAACAGCAGAGGTTAGGGCTGAAGAGACACTCTCTGGTGTGGTTTCATTATCGGTTATCCATTGACCATTACCAACAACTACGTTGCCAACAATAGCAAACGGGTTGCTTATAGCAGTTCCTGAGGAATTGCTGGTACTACCACCACTAATATTATTTAGCAAGCTTGAGTTACTGCTGTCTTCAATTCCAAGCAGACTGCTACTGCTACTACTACTACGAGAAGTAGAGGTGCTCAAACCGCCATTCAAGAGACTGTCATTAAGAGCTAAGGGATTGCTAATACCAGTTGACAAGCTATCACCAGTCACTGATTGATTAAGCTCATTAATGGAATTGATATTAGAAGTTGCCATAAGTAATTTTCCTCACGTTTTAATCTGAAAAATTTTGCATATCAAAGACAAATTTAAGTCTGATTCCTAATGTTTTTTACATTTTTTTGGAGAATATTGGGTATTAATGTAATTAAATTTTTCTTTGGTAAGGAAAAGTAGTCTAAACAAGAAGTTTGATGACAGTAATAAAACTGTCATCAACTTTCAGTAGCAACGAGCTTAACAATCTAGGTCTTTAGTTTTAAGTAGCGGCATAATTTAAAAAACACAAGAATGTTTGTTGCTATTTAACGTTGCTTTGCGTAAAATTGCGGCGAATTGAAGGTTTGAATAAAAAGGCAGAGGAACCCAGATTGCTGCAATGTCTAACTTCAATTCGCCCTTTAACTTATGCAATTTGGTACTAAGCGAACACGTTGTCGCCACCGAACGATGGAATACCGCTACCGCCACCTGCACCACCAAATGACGACATACCGCTACCGCCACCTGCACCACCGAATGAGGGCATACCGCTACCGCCACCTGCACCACCGATACCGCCACCTTCAATGGGGATAGCGCCACCGCTACCGAGGCTGCCATCAGTTGGGATGCCATATTTAGCGAAATCGAAGTTGTTAGCAGTTGGGATGCCGAAGATGGCACTGAAGGTTTCATCAGACACGGTGCCGAAGTTCTCAGTAGAGGGGATGCTACCGCCACTGAATTCACTGTTAGTGATGCCACTGAATTCACTGCTAGTGATATTGAAGGATGAACTCATACCGCCTTCGCTGAGTTCGGAGTTAACCAGGTTGTCAATATAGGGTCTGATCTCAATCTCAGAGGTCGCGCCACCAAAAGCGCCACTGAAGTCCATACCAGAGATATCGGCAGTAGTACCCTCGGTGCTACCCCCACCAAAGGTGCTGCCAAAGCCGCTAGTAGTATTGGCATCAGCAGACTGAGAGGTGATGCCGCTACCACCCATCGGGTTGCTGCCATTGGTACTGTTACCACCAGCCATCTTGTCAATGTTTGTCCTCAAATTAGAAAAAGGCGATCCTCCCTGACTCTCACCACCAAACAGTACCTCGGCAGCTGCGGGGTTGTTAGCAAACGGGTTGCCGCCACCCGATTCACTGCCAACGCCACTGAAAAGAGTACCTAAGTCGGTGATACCGACCTCACTTAAGCGACCCCAAGGTGATTGCCCAAGCCCACCGCCAGCAGAGGAACTGCCACCACTGGTGGTTGAACTGCTACTACCTTGATATGAGGTGCTAGTGTCATCAAAAGTATTGGAATTGCTACCACCAGCGCCACCAAAAGCACTTGAGCCACCACCATCAAGGGGATTGCTACTACTACTAAAAGAGTTAACATTAGAATCTGCCATTAGATATAATCCTTGTGTTTTTAGGACAAAATTTTTGCTTAATAAAGCGACATCAAAAATGCAAAATTAAGTTTGCTTCGTAGCTTTTTTATGATTTTTTTTACTGCTGAATCTAGTTAACAGCTATTATTTTCTTTAGCTAGTTGGGCTTAATTACACAGCGTTTACATTTTTATTCACCAAAAACAACTTGTAATTAATGTAGCTTTTATAAAAGATGGTAACTTTTTAGTATTAAATTAACAATGAGAAATATTTTGATAAATTTGTCTAATTTTTAGTTATTGTTTTTCTAGATAAAAAATTATTTATTCCTAAAATTAAAAAAATTATTTTCTGCAATAATGAGCTAACAGAAATAAAGTTATAAATAATTTTAAAAAATATAAAACATCAAATTGGGTGCGTTACGAATTGCGCCAACGCACCCAACAATCTACAATTTTTTCAATCAGTAATCGGAGAATTAAATAGAACCGACCAAGGCACGTTCAGACCAGCGCCCAACTACTTTGCCAATTACTGCCATTTCTTGAGCCAAGATGTCAAATTTATCGGGAGTAAGGGATTGAGGTCCATCAGATAAAGCTTTCGCTGGATTTGGATGAACTTCAATCATTAAAGCATCTGTACCAGCGGCGATCGCTGCTTTTGCCATTGGTGCAACGTACTCAGACCTACCTGTACCGTGACTGGGGTCAATCATAATTGGTAAGTGGGTAAGCGATCGCAATACTGGAAGAACCGACAAATCTAAGGTATTACGAGCATATTTGCCATCAAAGGTTCTAATTCCCCGCTCACAAAGAATTACATTCGGATTTCCCCCAGCAAGGATATATTCTGCTGCCATCAACCACTCATCAATTGTGGCGGACATTCCTCGCTTCAGCAGCACTGGCTTATCTTGAGCGCCTACTTTTTTCAACAATGAGAAGTTGTGCATATTCCGCGCTCCCACCTGGATCACGTCAGCTACTCTTCCCACTGCTTCTAAGTCGGCAGTATCCATGACTTCTGTGATGATGCCTAAACCTGTAGCTTCACGGGCAGCTGCTAACAAACCTAAAGCAGTTTCACCGTGTCCTTGAAATGCATAAGGTGAGGTGCGAGGTTTGTATGCTCCACCACGGATGAACTTGGCTCCCGCTGCCTTCACGCGCTTTGCAGTCTCGACAATCATCTCTTCATTCTCAACCGAACAGGGTCCAGCTACCACTACAATCGGATGATTTTCACCGAAGTAGACCTTACCATTAGGCGTCGGTACAACAACTTCGCTAGCTTCTCCATAGCGGAATTCGCGACTCACTCGTTTGAACGGTTGCTGTACTCGTAATACTTCCTCAATCCAAGGGCTATACCCCTTGATTTGCAACGGATTGATGCTAGGAGTATCGCCAATCATCGCTAAAACAACTTTGTGTTTGCCGACGCTTTTTTCGACTGTGACATCCCATGCTTCACTAATTTCTTGACTTAACCGAGTAATTTCTTCTTGAGGTGTACCATTCTTTAAGATGACAATCATGTGCCTTTTTCCTTTGTATATTTAACTGAGTAGCTAATAGCTATTAGCGCAAAAATTCAGCGAGTTGTTCTAATTTCGTCCAAGCAGCACCGCTTTGCAATACTTCTTTGGCAAGAGCAATGCCTTGAACACAATTTTCCAAAATATCTGTAGAGTTGCTATCAAAAACTTCGCCAACTTGTAGCGCAAGAGCGGTATTTAAAGCAACTACATCTTGCTGCGCTTGGGTGCCTTTCCCTTGCAAAACAGCTTTTAAGATTTCTGCATTTTCTTCGACATCTCCACCGCACAATGCTTCAGTGGGAGCGTGACTTAAACCTAATTCTAGCGGATTCAGGGTGATGCTGCGAACTTTTTGGTCTTGGAGTACAGCCAAGTAAGTGATATCTGCCAAACCTGCTTCATCTAACTTTTCTCTGCCGTGGAGTGCGATCGCTCTGCGACATCCAAGTTGCGATAATGCTTGAGCGATCGTTTCTAACAAAAGTGGATCGCTCACACCAATAATTTGCCCTGTCGGTCGCATTGGATTCACCAAAGGTCCGAGCAAATTAAAGATAGTCCGCACTTTCAATGTTTTTCGCAAAGCGGCAACTGCTTTAAGTGCTGGATGCCATCCTGGGGCAAACAAAAAGGTCATCCCAACTGCATCAACTGCGGATTCAACTTTCTCCGGACTGGCATTAAGATTTATACCTAAAGCTTCCAACACATCAGCGGAACCGGTTTTGCTCGATGCTGAACGATTGCCATGTTTAGCAACTTTTACCCCAGCAGCAGCGGCTACAAAAGCGACAGCAGTAGATATATTGAAAGTTGAGGCTCCATCCCCACCAGTTCCGCAAGTGTCAATTAGGGGATGGAGGTGCGACGTTACCTCACCTGCACGAGAAGATTGAGATTGCAAAACACCAGCCATGCCAACCAATTCTTCTGTGGATACACCTTTTGCCTGAATTGCGGCTAAAATCGCTCCTGTTAAAACGGGGGGAATAGCTTCTGTCAGCCAACCTTGCATCAAATCCGCAGATTGAGAAATGGAGAGCGATCGCTTGTCGAGTAATTGTTTTAAGAAATCAGACCAATTTTGGTCGGGAGTGGCGGGAATGTTGTTAGATGGAGCTTGGGTTACGGCTATCATATTGGTTGTTGGTTGATGGTTGTTAGTTGATGGTTGTTAGTAGTTAGTTGTTAAAAAGTACTTTTAACCAATAACCACTAACTACTAACTACTAACTACTCGACACTGAGTGCTTTAGCGACTGTCTGCACGTCTTTGTCGCCACGACCTGAGCAGTTGATGACAATTCGAGGATTACCATCAAGCTCTTGACAGAGTGTTTCTAGATAGGCGATCGCATGAGCGGTTTCTAAAGCGGGAATAATTCCTTCTAGCTGCGAAAGTCTCTGCAATCCTTCTAAAGCTTGCTTATCAGTCACGCTGTAATACTCAGCGCGACCAAGATCCTTTAAGTAACTATGCTCAGGACCAACGCCGGGATAGTCTAACCCAGCACTAATCGAATGTGCTTCGATTACCTGACCATCTTCATCTTGCAGTAGATAGCTCATCGCACCATGCAATACACCTACTCGTCCTTTTGTCAAGGTGGCTGCATGTTTTTCTGTATCTACACCTTCACCTGCCGCCTCAACTCCAATCAGGCGTATAGATGCTTCATCTACAAACTCGTGGAATAAGCCGATCGCATTGGAACCACCACCGACACAAGCCAAGAGAATATCTGGTATTCCTCCCCATTTCTCTTGACATTGAGCGCGAGTTTCTGTACCAATTACGGCATGGAAGTCACGCACTAACATCGGGTAAGGATGGGGACCAGCAACGGAACCCAAGATGTAATGGGTGGTTTCTACATTCGTCACCCAATCGCGAATCGCTTCTGAGGTGGCATCTTTCAAAGTACCCGTACCAGCTTCCACCGGACTAACTTCTGCCCCCATCAAACGCATCCGAAACACGTTCAGGGCTTGGCGTTGCATATCTTGGACGCCCATATAAACCACGCATTCCAAACCAAAACGCGCACACACGGTTGCCGTAGCAACTCCATGCTGACCTGCACCGGTTTCGGCAATAATCCGCTTTTTACCCATGCGCTTGGCTAGTAATACCTGCGCTAAAGCGTTATTAATTTTGTGAGCGCCTGTATGATTTAAATCTTCGCGCTTTAAGTAAATTTGCGGTCCCGTGCCATCAGGTCGGGCGTAGTGCTTGGTCAGGCGTTCGGCGAAATATAATGGGCTAGGTCTTCCCACGTAGTCTTTCAGTAAACCTTGCAACTCTTCTTGGAATCCTGGATCGTTACGATATTGCTCGTATGCGGCTTCCAACTCACTTAATGCAGGCATTAAGGTTTCTGGGACGTACTTTCCGCCGAACTTGCCAAATCTGCCTAACGAGTCTGGTCGCGCTGTCTCGGCTTGTTTGATACTGTTGATATCTTGAATGCTTACCACTGGTTAAAATCCTTTAATAGGTAATGATGATTTTTGGAATATCGGTATAATTTAAACCGAACCTACTTTTTGCAAAGATGCGGCGGGGGTAATCGCTACTTTCAGTTCTTGACAAAGTTTTTCTACAGCTTGCAGTCCTTCGCTGGGACTACCCGTTGCTAACCTTTTGACGAAGGCACTACCGACAATTACCGCATCTGCGCCCCATTCCATAACTTGATGTGCTTGTTCTGGTCCGGAAATACCAAAGCCAACGCCAATTGGTTTATCGGTGACGCTTCGCAATTCTGTAATCAAATCCTTGACGCGGAGTTGGATTTGAGAACGTATCCCTGTAACGCCTGTTACACTTACCAGGTAGATAAATCCCTGAGATTGACGAGCGATCGCCACAATTCTATCTTGAGAACTGGTTGGCGCTACAAGTAAAATTACCTCAATTCCAAAACTAGCAGCAGTTTGAATTAATTCTTCTGACTCTTCTAAAGGCAAATCTGGCACCACCAAACCGCGCACCCCAGCATTAGCAATTTCCGCTAAAAATGACTTAATACCCCGGTACAAAATCGGATTGTAATAAGTAAATAAAATTATCTGCGCTTTCAAGGTGGGACTCACTGCTTGCAACATCTCTAGCACTTGCTCTAATTTTGTTCCTCGTTGCAAAGCGCGAGTTGCTGCTGCTTGAATCACCGGACCATCTGCCAAAGGATCTGAGTAGGGAACGCCCAACTCTATAAAGTCTGCACCATTGCGATCTAAGATGCGTAAAGCTTCGGCGGTGGTTTCTAAGTTAGGATCGCCAGCTGTGATAAAGGGAATTAAAGCACACTGTTGGCGATTTCTTAAAGTTTCAAAGTGATGAGAAATAGAAGTCATAGGGAAATGAGGATTTGAAGAGGGGATTTGAAGAGGGGGAAAGGGGAGGCAGTGCGTTGCCGGGGTTCCCCCCCGTTGTAGCACCTGCCGTGAAAGGGGAAAGGGGAAAGGGGAAAGGAAAAAGGGGAAAGGGGAAAAGTCCGATGCCCAATGCCCAATGCCCAATGCCCAATGCCCAATGCCCAATGCCCAATTAGCAATTAGCAACTTGTACAACAATTTTGCCGCGCACACCTTCGCCACCCTGCTCAAGTCTTTTATGGGCTTGTGCTACCTGATTTAAGGGAAAGGTCATCCCAACAACGGGTTTGATTTGACTCCGTTCAATTAGGGTTTTCAAGGCTTCAAGTTTGGGACGGGTGCGATCTAGATGTACGAAGTGGACTGTAATATTTTTGAAGATGGCGGTGTTGAGGTCTCCTTGTACACCTGTGACGGTCACTGCGCGACCATCTGTTTTTGTCACCATCAAACTTTGAGCTAAAAGTTCACCGCTGACTGTAGATAAAGTAACGTCAACGCCTTGACCACCTGTTTCTTTCATAATGATGTCAACAAAGTTTTCTCGACGGTAATCTATTGCTTTATCTGCACCGATGGATTTTACAAAGTCTGTGTCGTAACCACCGCAGGTTGTGTAAACGTAAGCGCCGGCTGCTTTGGCAATTTGGATTGCAAATGTACCAACACCTCCTGCACCACCATGAATCAGCACGGTTTCACCGATTTTGATATTTGCTTTGGTGATGAGTGCAGCCCAAGCTGTGCCTCCTGCTACAGGTACGCTAGCGGCTTCTAAATGAGATATATTTGTCGGCTTTTTGGCAATAATTGCTTCATTAGCTACATGATACTCTGCATTAGCGCCGTTACCTGCTAAAAGATCGATGGCATAATAAACTTCGTCGCCTACCTGATAGTCTTTGACATTTTCAGCGATCGCTTCAACGACACCGGAAACGTCATAACCTAAAATTGCAGGTAGTTTGACTCTAGGTCCAAATATTCCTTGGCGTACCCCGCAATCAGCGGGGTTAACTGAGGTTGCATAAACCTTGACTAATACTTCATTTTTATTTAGTGTCGGTTTATCAACTTCTTGTTCGGCAAAGACTTCTGGAGTTCCGAAGTTTGTTATCACCATCGCTTTCATGTTTCTTATTCCTTCGGAAACAAATTACGCACAGCTTGTTCTACATCGCTTTGTTTAACTAAAGATTCTCCTACCAAAACTGCACGCACACCAGCTTCAGCGACTAAGGATAAATCAGCGGGTGTAAACAATCCCGATTCGCTGACGACGGTAATATCCAAGCTTTGCAATTCTTGCTGCCTAGTTGCTAAAAGTTGCTGTGTAGTTGCTAAATCAACCGTAAAATTTTCTAAATTGCGGTTGTTAATTCCTACCAAGCGTATACCGTCTAGCTTGAGTACGCGATCTAGTTCAGCTAAGGTGTGAACTTCTACCAGCGCAGTCATTTCCAATTCGTGAATTAGTCGCGAAAAGCCTTGGAGTTCTTCATCAGTGAGGATAGCTGCAATTAATAATACAGCATCTGCGCCTGCTGCCCGTGCTGTATAAATTTGGTAGGCATCAATGATAAATTCTTTGCACAGTAGCGGCAATTCTACCTCTGGACGGATGCGACGCAGATTTTCAAAACTGCCTTGAAAGAACTTTTCATCTGTGAGAACAGAGATACAAGCTGCACCACCTCTTTCATAAGATTTGGCGATCGCGATCGGGTCAAAGTCTGCCCGAATAATACCACGACTCGGTGATGCTTTTTTTACTTCGGCAATCAAGCTTGGTCTATAAGGACTTTGCTGTAAAGCGCCGAGAAAATTTCGCACCTTTGACGCATTATTTAACTGATTTTGCACAGCCACCAAAGGCAGTTCTTGCTGCATTTGAGCGACTTCTTGCTTTTTTTGCAAGACAATTTCTTCGAGAATGTGACGGGGAGGGGCTTGGTTCGTCATGTGGGAGTGGGGGAGTGGGGGCAGGGGGAGCGGGGGCAGGGGGCAGGGAGCAGGGGGCAGGGGGCAGGGGGCAGGGGGACAAACTCTTAACTCCTAACTCCTAACTCCTGACTCTTGTACAGACGCGAGGAACCGGAGCGTCTCTACTCCTAACTCCTGACTCCTAACTTCTGACTCCTGACTCTTAACTAATAACTACTGACTCTTTAGTTTGCGTGTATTTACGCACAACGTTTTTGATGATGGCTAGACCGATTTCTCCATTCAAAGTCATGATGGACTCTGGGTGAAACTGAACGGCAGCGATGGGAAGTGTTTGATGTTCAATTCCCATAATTACGTTGTCTTCAGAAATCGCTGTCACTTTCAATTCTGCCGGCATTTGTAATGGTAGGGCAAATAATGAATGATATCTACCCACGGCGAAGGATTCGGGTAAGTCTTTGAACATCACCGAATCTGTATCGGTGACGAAAACCCGCGAGGATTTACCATGTTGGGGATAGTTGAGAACTCCTAATTCGCCACCAAAAGATTCTACAATGCCTTGCAGCCCCAAACAAACTCCAAAAATGGGAATTTGACGGCGGACACAAGCGGCGACCATCTCAGGAACTTTAAACTCACTTGGTCTACCAGGACCAGGAGAGAAAACAACTAAGTCAGGACGTATTGTATCAAAAAGCGATTCTGAGAAGCCATGACGTAGTGTGGTGACGCTTGCGCCAGTTTGCCGGATGTAGTTGGCTAGTGTGTGAACAAATGAGTCTTCGTGGTCAATTAGTAAGATGTGCTTACCTGGTTCCACATCAGGAATGCATTTGCTCAATTTGTTGGTAGTGCATTCCTCCATTTTCTCGTCTATTTCTTTGGCGCGGCGAATTGTCTCAAATAAAACAGCGCCTTTGGTGATTGTCTCTTGTTCTTCAGCTTGTGGTATCGAGTCGTAAAGAACTGTTGCACCAACTCGCACTTCGGCGATTGAATCTTTTAAACGAATTGTTCGCAAAATCAAGCCGGTATTTAAATTGCCATTAAAGCTTAGATAGCCAACTGCACCACCATACCAACGTCGGGCGCTACGTTCATGCTGTTCGAGAAATTGCATGGCGGCGCGTTTGGGTGCGCCTGTAACTGTAACTGCCCAGGTATGGGAAAGAAATGCATCTAAGGCATCAAATTCTTCTCGTAATGTACCTTCAACGTGATCGACTGTATGAATCAGGTGGCTGTACAATTCAATTTGCCGACGCCCAATTACTCTGACTGAACCTGGTTCACAAATTCGCGATTTGTCGTTGCGATCTACGTCGGTACACATTGTCAACTCAGACTCATCTTTGTGTGAGTTGAGTAACAAAAGAATTTGGTCGGCATCGTCAATGGCATTTTGTCCCCGGCTAATGGTGCCACTAATCGGGCAGGTTTCTACGCGTCTACCTTCAACGCGGACAAACATTTCCGGGGATGCACCGATGAGATATTCTCCACCCAAATTAAATACAAATCCGTAAGGACTGGGATTGATTTTCTTTAAGGTTTCAAACAGTTTGCTGGGTGATTGTTCGCAATATTCAAAAAAGTTTTGACTGGGAACTACTTCAAATAAATCGCCTCGACGGAAGTAATCTAGTGCTACTTCAACTTGCTTGGCATAGTCACCTCTTTTATGATCGGCATTTTGTGCTGGTTGAAGACGTTTGCCGCGATAATCTATGGATTCACCTGTGCGGGGAAGATTATTAGTACTTCCATGCGCTGTTTCAAATTCATATTGAAGACGAAATGCGCGTTGTAGATAGTAGTCAACTACGACTAATTCATCGGGCAGATATAAAACTAAATCCCGCTGGTCTTCAGGACGTTCTAAGCGTTGGGAAATCGGCTCAAATTGAAAAACTAAGTCGTAACCAAACGCACCATAAAGCCCTAAATGCTCGTCTTCTTTACTTGAGAAAGTATGTAGAATTTCTCGGACAACTGTAAATGCTGAAGGTTGTTTACTGCGCTCTTCTTCGGCAAATAATTGTTGTGTTTTCTTGACAGTCCCAGTAATATTATCTTTATTGGAAATTACTTCTTGAAGTTGTTCTGACTGCGATAGACGCTCTAAGAGTAATGGTAAGAGAACGTTGCCGCGATCGCTTAATGCTTTTAAAGTAAAACTATTCTCTCTTGTAGTTAGTTCTAAGGGTGGATTGACAAATCCAATCGCCCACCTTTTGTATCTACCTGGATATTCGTAGCTGCTAGTAAGTAAGCCTCCACGCTGAGAATTTAGATAAAATAAAATGTCTTCTAGTGCTGTGTCTATATTGACTTCTGTCATGGAGCGAGAGACACGCACACCGCCAAGTGTTGTATAAGAGTGCGAATCAACAATCATGGGCAATTCCTCTAGAATAATTATTAGTCATTTGTCATTGGGAACAAAGTTTGAACAAATGACAATTTTAGGTAATTTGATGAAAATGTAATTTAACTTGTCGCCGAGTTTGTTGTAATTAGTGAAGTTTTGCTATTTCTTCTTAGTAAAGCGTACTCAATATTAAAGAATTGATACATGAAGGATTTTTCGTTACAAGTATCAATTCTTTTGCTTTTTCTACTACTTTATTAATATAATTAGTGATGAGTAATTTAAAATATATTGCCTCTTCCTCTGGTTAGAAAATCAGTGAAAGTAGGGTGAGAAATATTCGTGAAAACACTGCGTAAAGGGGTAGCATAAATACACCTAAATTCAGGACATATGCATTTGACAAAAAGGTTTATTTATGCATAAGGCGGATAAGTGGAATACTCTTAGTACAGCTTGCCGTAAAAATGAGCGCGTTTTTAAACGCAGAGGAACACAGAGTCAGCGCAGAGGGACGCAGAGCATGTGCGGAATTTAATTCGTTACTTTCCTTGAGTGCTGCGAGTGCGTGGGAAATCGTTATTAAAGTACGCTTAATACCAATTCTTTATGAAGACCCATAGAAAGAACCCCACCGCCTGTGGCACCTCCCCTTACTAAGGGGAGGTTGGGAGGGGTGAAAATAATGTGCAGCTTCACAGAGAATTGGTATAAGAAAGCTAAATTTACCTGAACCGCCAGAAATCTATATCCCAAGCCGGTTGACAATAAATCGATTTGAGGGTTTACCGATTCAAATGGTTCATGCTTTACAAGTAACAAATTTACCAGATTTACATCGCGACCCTTTCGACAGGATAATTATCGCTGAGAGCCAAGTCGAGAAAATGCCAATTGTGACTGTAGACAGTCAGATTACTCAGTACCCTGTTGATGTAATTTGGTAATTATACAGCGTATTGCAAGTAAATAAAATACACCCCACCCGCGCTATCGCGCACCCTCCCCGCAAGCGGGGAGGGTTGGGGAGGGGTTCTTCTGTACCTCACCAAGTTTAAATCTGCTGTATTATTGATGTGACACTTGCAACGAGGGTGCGCCGACAGTTAAATGACTGAGGATTAACTGACAAACATCGATCGCTTGTATTGATGATTCAAGCAGGTGAGTTTGTTTGGTAATAAATAATGGACCTTCATCTGGATTCGTGGGAATACAACCGTGAGAACCCTTTACTAATGAAGCATCTAAGGGAATGACATCCATTAAGTAGCGAAACCCAAGTTGTTTTTTCAGCAGTTTTCCAGCGATTTTGACTTTGGGAAGCTTAATTTGCGGGTCAACAAACAACTCTACAGGGTCGTAACCAGGTTTACGATGGATGTCTACGGTTCTGGCAAAATCGGGAGCGCGATTATCGTCAAGCCAATAATAATAAGTAAACCATGCATTTGGATTGGCGATCGCTACCAATTCTCCCGCTCTGGAATGATCTAAATGGTAAGCTGACTTTTGGCTCTCATCTAAAACCTGAGCTACTCCTGGTGTTTCTTCTAAAAGCGATCGCACTTTGGGAATATAAAACGGATCGTTAACGTAAACATGAGCAATTTGATGATCTGCAACCGCAAATGCTTTACTAGCACCTGGATCTAACAATTCTCGTCCTAATTCTTCGCGCACTGCTAGCAAGCCTTTTTCCCGCAGCATCCGATTCAAGTGGACGGGTTGAGATACATCAGTAATGCCATATTCTGACAAAACGATGACTTGAGCGCCGCGATTTTCATAAAACTCAATCAAATCGGCACAAACTGCATCAATTTCCTGTAAATCCTTCGCTATTTTGTTGATGTCAGTTCCAAATTTTTGTAAGCAGTAATCGAGATGCGGTAAATAGACGAGTGTCAGCATTGGGTTAGAGTGTTCTTCAGACCACTTTGCTGAATTGGCAATCCACTGGGTAGACTGAATCGATGTGTTGGGACCCCAGAAGTTGAATAAGGGAAACTGTCCTAAATCTGTTTGCAGTTGCGATCGCCATTCTGCCGGTTGAGTGTAAATATCCGGAATTTTCCTACCATCAGCAGGATACATCGGTCGGGGAGTGACTGCGTAATCTACCGAGGAGTACATGTTGTACCACCAAAACAAATTCGCGCAGGTAAAGTCAGGAGCGATCGCTTTTGCCATATCCCACACTTTCGGAGCCTGAATTAATTTGTTAGACTGTCGCCAGAATTTAATTTCACACTCATCGCGAAAATACCAACCATTGGCAACAATTCCGTGTTCATTCGGTAACTTTCCTGTAAGATAAGTAGCCTGTGCCGAGCAAGTCACAGCAGGTAACACCGATTCCACCGACGCGACTTTCCCACTAGCAGCCCAACGCGATAAAAAGGGCGTATACTCACACAATAAGCTGGGTGTCAATCCGACTACGTTAATAACAACTGTTTTTTGCATAATATAAATAAAATTAATTAAGTAGTAAGCACTGAAGTGCTTAAAATGCTTAAAATAGGCATGAATAAATATCTTAATATCATGTCCCGCAAATCAGACATTGTAGAGAGGTTCCGACGGAACGTCTCTACGAAGTTTGCCATATCATTACTGATAATACACGCGAACATAATATTATTTATTTTTAACCTAACAACGCTCCAGCCAACATCTTATTTAAAACCCACTCATACTCTCGCTGAATCGATGCTGATAAATCCAGCTTCATTTCACCAGGTAATACATCCCAAGTGTAAGTTTCAATTTCTAAATGATTACAAACATGATTATTTTGCAGCAGTTCCAATACAGTAATAATGTCGTCTTGGGTAGACTGCAACAGTTTATAATCGTGGATAAAAATTGGCACATGAAAGTGAATTCGCCATTGAGATGCGGTGGTATTTTCCAAATCTGGTAAAGCGTTTTCCAAGTCTGAATATTGATTAGAGTTGCTGGAAACTACTTGGTGTAAATACGTAGATTCTGCAAAAGGGAGTAACCTTTGTTTTAGTTGATGGCGTTGTTCGGCATCTTCTGGCACATCTACTTGCAACGCTGCACTAATTTGAATTTTACCAATTTTAATTCCTAAAGCTTGAAATTGCTTGAAGACATCAACTGGATTTTCAAAGGCGATCGCAAAATGGCAGGTATCATAACATACGCGCACATGCTCTAGTAAAAGTGCCTCAGCTGTTTCTTTAGGTATCTCCAATTGCTGTGCTAAATAAGTTCCACCGATGGGTAATAAATGCTTTTGGAAATAATCAATTACCTCGGCAGCATTTTCAATTAATCCATCCGGTTCTGGTTCTAAATTTAAGTGCAGCAGTTTTCCCGTATCGGCTCGAATGCGTACCATTTCCGCCACAACTTCTGCTATGTGCAAAGTAGCACTATTGATGACGGATGTTTGGCTAATTTGATTTTTTTTAAACCAAGGTTTGTAGGATAACGGTAGTGTGGAAATGCTACCTTCCATTTCAGCAGGTAACAATTCTGCGAGAATATTGGTTAGTTGTAATGTGTAATCTAACCGTTCTTGCTTAGACCAATCTGGTGCATAAACTTGGTCTTTTACTACTTGCTGATGAAATCCACCATAAGGAAATCCATTCAATGTAAACACGTATAAATCATGTTCGGCTAACCATGATTTAAATTCAGCTAAGGTGTTTCCTTTTAATAGTTGTTTGGCTGCTATTGCTGCTAAACGCAAGCCAATACCAAAGGGTTTCTTTGGTGCTATTTTGGCTTTGAGTTCCAGAACGTATTGCTGTAAGTTACTAAAGACTTTGCTCCATTCTTCACCAGGATGAATGTTGGTGCAATACGTTAAGTGAATGTTGTTTTGTATTTTCATTTTTGTAGTCAGCGTTTTAAGGCTTCCGGAAAAGACTGAAGTCCTTACTACGGAATAAATTAAACCTAACGCTTCCGGAAAGGACTAAGTTAAACTTTCAGATACAGATGGAGTGAGAAACGAGGAAAAGTTTTTTGTCTTTTTCACTTCTACAAACTCTTCCAACAGTGAAATAGCTTGTTTGTACAAAGATAAATCCGCTTGGTGAACTTCAATTCCTTTACCAATACGTTCCAGCAGCGTTAAAGTTAATTCTCCCCCCAAGTGTTCGCGAAACTCTTGCAGTCCACGAAACAAACTGCGCGAATGTTCTGGTTGTGAGAGTTTTTCTTCGAGTTCGGGGACGTACAATACAAAGCCTAATGTAACCAGTGTATTTAGAATGCACTGCCATTCTAAGCGCGAAATCTTTCCTAACAAATAGGAATAGGTCGTGTCTAGAGCAATACCGATCGCAACCGCTTCTCCATGACGTAGACTATAATTTGTCAGCTGTTCTAGTTTATGTGCTGCCCAATGTCCGAAATCTAACGGACGAGATGAACCCATTTCAAAGGGATCGCCGCTTGTAGCGATATGTTGTAAATGTAACTGAGCGCATCGGTAAATCAACTGTTGCATCGCGTCCATGTCTCGATGACGCAGTGCTTCGCTATGGCTGCGGATGAATTCAAAGAAGTCAGCATCCTTAATTAGGGCGACTTTCACAGCTTCGGCAATGCCAGAACGCCAATCGCGATCGCTTAATGTACTCAAGAATGATAAATCATTGACTACTGCGTAAGGCGGGGCGAATGTGCCGAGAAAGTTCTTTTTCCCAAAGGCATTAATTCCGTTTTTTACCCCGACACCAGAATCATTTTGTCCCAACACTGTCGTAGGAATACGGATAAGGCGAACTCCCCGATGTGCAGTTGCAGCGGCAAATCCTGCCAAATCTAACACCGCACCACCGCCAATTGCTATCAGGTAAGAATGGCGACATATCCCCGATGAATCAATTACTTTGTGAATTTGCTTGACTAAGTTGGGATTGTTTTTGGCTGCTTCTCCACCGGGAACTTTTATCGGATCGCCAGCGAGGATTAATGTCTCACCATAATATTTGGTATACGCTGCTATTTGCCTGAGCAAGCTACGGCGAAATTCTAATAATCCTGCATCTACTACTACGACTACTTTCTTTGGTTGTTGCTCACCATCGCCGGCAATTAATTGCGCCAGCATGGGGTTTTTCAACTTAAATACTTCATTGGTGAAGTAAACTTTATAATCGAAGCTAACCGAAACATGTTGCTGAATCGGTTGCAAATTTAATGTGGTTTTTTCCGAAATACTAGCTATCATATTTTTGGCGAGGTTTCTAAAATTGTTGCACGATTTAATGCTTCAACAAATACTTCTACGGAGTGAGAACCGTCAATTTTGACTTGGTTGTTGATAATAAAAAACGGCACACTGCTGATATTATTCAACCGAGCAAATATTGATTCAGCCAGAATTTTATCGGTTGCGGCATCATCTGTTAATTGACTTCGTAGTTCTGTAGGATTTAGTTGATGTGCCGTACCTATGGCAATAATAACTTCGATGTCTCCGAGATTTAAATTGTCTTCAAAGTAAGCTTTGTAAATTGCTTCTACGATATCGTTTTTAATGTTTTCTGGTGCTATAGCAATTAGTTGGTGGGAAAGTGTCGTATTGACTGCTAGAGAAATTTTGTCAATATCTAGCTTGACTCCAGCTGCTTCACCTGCTTTTTGCGCGTAGTCAAACATCTGCTGGAGTTCTGTATCTCCAATGTTTTTTCTCGTTTGCATAAAGCTGCGAAAATCGTAACCGCTTGCAGGAACGGTGTTATCAAGTAGGAAGGGGTGCCAGCGAATATTGGCTGCTATTCCGGTTTGCGAAAGTGCATCAAAAAGATGCTTTTTGCCGATTCTGCACCAGGGACAAACTGTATCGTGAAAGATGTCGATCAGCATGGTTTTTGATCTGTGAATGCTGAGGTAGGGAAATAATTAATTGAAAACGTAGACGCGTAGCGGCTTGCCGCAGGCTACCGCGAACGCGCAGCGTCTTTGCGACTGAGAAGATGCAAAGAGAAGAAATAAACAGAGAATCTCATGAATGATTTAGAAGTGTTGTAGGTTTAATTTGTGTTTCTAAATCTTTTTTCTGGCGGTGATTGACCATTGTGGGTAAGGCTTTTAAATGAGATGTTTTTTCCTCTGTGAAAAATGTTTGAGCGCTTTCAAATTCTTGGATTAATGCGGCTCTATCTCCCTTTTCTACTAAGGTTGCTAAACGGCTGTAAGTTTCTGCTAAAATGCGAATTTCTCGACATCTTTCTTCTGTGGCAAGCATGATGTCTACACACAAATTTGGATTTTGACTAAATAGACGTTTAACGATATCAATTTCTTGTCGATAGCTGGGACTCGACATTGATAAACTGCGTTCTATGTCTACTCCTTCTTGTGCTAAGAAAACACCAAGGCTAAATCTAGAGAAGTGTTGCGTTGCTTGAATTATGACCATCATGTGGTCATGTTCTTCTGGTGTGCAAAAAATTAGTTCTCCACCTTGGCTTTTCATGAAGTCTAAAAACCATTGAAAGAAATGATTTTCTCGACCTGGACACACGACAACTTTTTGCTTGTTGAATGATTTTATATTGGGACCAAACATAGGATGTAATCCCATGACTGGTCCTGAATGGTATGCCAGCATAGCTGCTAGTGGCTGAGTTTTGATGCTGGTAATGTCACATATTCCTGTTGTTGGCGCTAGGTATTTTGCAGCTCGTTTAATAACATCTACAGTTCGCTCAATCGGAACGCTGATTAATACTAAGTCTGCTTGATTTAAGAGTTGATCTGCATATTCCCAATCATCATTTTCTAGAATGCTTACCTTGTGTCCAGCCGCTACAAGTTGCTGTGTAAAAAATCTTCCCATTCTGCCAAGTCCACCAATGATGGTAATTTGCATTGGCTTGACATTATTGACATGATTGACAGATGATGATTGAGTGGTAAGTGTAGCATGACAACTATTGATTACACTTGCCCAAACGAATTCGGGAATGCCAGCTTGGGCAAGTTGAGGAGCTATATAAGCAAGTTGTTCTTCTGGTGAAGGCAATTCTGAAGTTGCTTGTAGCGATAGGCGATCGCGTAATAGCTCGATTATATTTTGATCGGTTTGTTTGAGCTTGTCTGGAATCATAAATAATCCAAATTTACCGAAGTGACAAGCGCCAGCAGTCGCCGTTACAACTTCATTAAATAATTTTTTTATTTAGAATTGATATTTTGCTAAATTTTAACAGCGTTGCGCGATATCAAATATCTAGAGGTGATTCCCTAGAAGTGAATTTTGGCAAAATATCTAAATCTAATGCTGGGTTAGCGATCGCATCTACAAATAACTGCTCATACTGATCGAGCGCTTGCTCAAAAGAATAGCGCTCTATTGCAAACTCTCTTCCTTTCTTACCTAGCATCTGTGTTTTCACAGGATTACTATATAAATCCATAACCGCTGCCGCTAGTGCTTCGGGTGACTCTGGTTTCACTACTATACCCCCGCCACTTTTGCGGATTGCTTTGGCTGCGGTACCGCTAGCGGGAACTGAACCAATAATTGCCCTACCACTTGCCAACAGTAATGGTATTTTGGAAGGCATGTTGAAGGAAATCACATTGCTCTTTTGCACAATCAAGCCGATATCGGCTGCGGCTAACATTTCGGGTAGTTGTTCTCTCGGCTGTAACGGTAGCAGCACTACGTTATCTGCGCCACAACTTTGACAATATTTCTGCAATCTTTCTAAAGCCTTTGATTCGCCAGCGATCGCAAAAACAATTTCTGGCTGATGACGCAAGCGAGCTGCTGCTTCTACTACTGTCTCTAAACCTTGTGTCAGCGCAATATTACCTGAGTAGAGAACTACAAATTTATCATCTAATTTATTGGCTTTTTTCCAAGCGTTATTTTGTTTTGGTAAAGGACGGATAAAGTTTACGTCTACCCAATTGGGAATGCACCTAATTTTACTAGGCGAAACTCCCTTGCTCACTAAATTTTCTACAAACCCGTCAGCAATAACGCTGATGCTGTGTGCTGTGCGGTAAGCAAATTTCTCTAGTGTTTCCAAGGCTCGGATCATGAATTTGTTTTTGATCAGCCCTACACGTATGGCAGCTTCTGGTAAAATGTCTTGTACATTCAGCACCACCGGGCAGTCATATAAACAACCCAGCAAAGCAGCCGGCAAGGACACCATCAACGGCGGGACTGTCAAAAGAATTACATCGGGTCGCCACCCGTTTAAAGCTTGGGGGATACTTGTAAAGACAAAGCTTAATTCTAGTAGCAGCCGATCTACAAGATTGGGTTTGGACTTGATTCGCAGATAGCTGCGTTGGATGGTGACACCATTTTTTTCTTCAGTCACATACCATTTACCCCGATAACCATCGTAAATCTGGCGCTGAGGATAGTTGGGCATACCTGTGATTACCCGAACCGAATGACCTCGCTCCACTAGTCCTTCTGCCAGTTCAGTCATTAAAGGAGCAATCCCAATCGGCTCCGGATGATAATTGTAGGAATAAATAAGAATGTGCATGAGCTGTCTTGAAAATAAAGGCTAAGGACTAGGGATTAGAGAAAGTATATTTTTATTTTTTTGTTTTAGAAATCGTCCGTGGGAGCTATCTAGTTATTTTCCTAGATTCACCGTATAACTGTCAGCTCTATTTATTTATTATTTTGAGTTATTATTGCCACTTTTAACTTTAAGTTACCGCAAAGATTCGTGCTAGCGCCATTGACACTGGCAACAAACTTAAGACCATTAATCCGTAACTCCAACTAGAGAACCCCGCTGCTAATGTAGCATCTAAGACTATTAGTGACAAGACCCCGGCTTTGACTGCAATTCTTATTTGTTCTGGGCTTGGCTGGCGCACCGCTTTGATAAAAGGCAGTAACACGCGCGTCGCAAAAAGAACGATAAATGGTAATGCTGTCAAAACTTTATAATTGTTTAATAGCCCTAGTCCTAAAAGTCCTAAAATGACTATAACAATCAGTGATAGCGCTATTACTCTAGTTGTACTCTTGCCGACTTTGACTTCATCTCGACTGAGGGTAGTGATACCGGCGATGTAAGCGATCGCAATCAAAGCCAAATACCAATATTCTCCTACCATTGCCGGCGCTACACTCACACCTAGCAACAAGTTAGCACCGCGACAAACACCCATGTTAATCGGACCTAAAACAGCGTTATGCTTCCCCACAGCATCATAAAGTAAAGCTGCCGAGGCAGCGATCGCTGCCACAGTTGCACTCTTCCAAGAAACTTGCAAAGCTGCGATTACACCAACGCTCAAAAATATACTTCCTAAGATAGTTGCACCCCAAACCGATGCTCTACCACTTGGAATCGGTCGTTCCGGTCGCTCTACCGCATCTAGTTTGGCATCAAATACATCATTAAAGACAATTCCGCCACCATACAAACCAGTAGTAGCCAGCAGCAACCATGCTAACGGTGTTAACTCGCCAACATACCCGGAAGCTGCAAAGCCTGCTAAAACATCTGCCCAAGCAGTAACAATATTAGCAGGGCGCAATAATTGAAGATATGCCCAGAGGGAATTTCGACTTAAGGTGGCGGTGTTCATAGGAGTGGGGGAGGTAGGGGGAGTGGGGGAAGCGTGGTGTAGGGGAGCGGAGGAGGTGGAAAAATAACTCCTAACTCGGTACTTCGTACAGACGCGATATATAGTGTCTCTACAACTCCGTGCCTCCTGATTCCTGACTCCTACTCAATCAATGCGTATTCACGGATAGACTCAACAACTGGTTGTTGTCCGCGCAGGACGGAGTTACCGTTAAATAACTGGCGTTGGTCGATGGGTGAGGGGGACAGCCAATCTGAATCTTGCATTTGACCGCTTTGGCTGTAAGCTGCGAGTGCGTTTTCATAACAGACAGCTTTGACATCAGCTTCTCTTATTCCTCTGTCTATCATCAGTTGAGCGGTTTTAGGTACAGCTAGCGGATCGCTAATTCCCCAATCAGCGCTGCTGTCTACAATAATGCGATCGCTTCCATATTGACGTACAATCTCCACCATGCGAGCATTGCCCATTTTGGTGTTCGGATAAATTGTGAAACCTGCCCAAAAGCCCCGATCCAGAACTTCTTCAACCGTCTCTTCATTGTTGTGATCCACAATCACCTTTGATGGATCTAACCCATGCTCAATGCAGACATCCATACTACGACTGGTGCCTGCTTTTTTATTCCGATGGGGTGTGTGAATTAACACTACCATGTCAAGTTCTTTTGCCAGATCTAACTGTAGACGGAAGTATTTATCTTCAGCCTGTGTCATGTCGTCGTAGCCAATTTCACCAATAGCAACTACACCTTCTTTGCAAGCAAACAGAGGCAACAATTCCATCACTTGCTCTGCCAAAGCTTCATTATTGGCTTCTTTGGAATTTAAACCAATCGTGCAGTAATGACGGATACCGAACTGAGCAGCCCGAAAACGCTCCCATCCCACCAAGCTGCTAAAGTAATCTTGGAACGAACCAACATTAGTCCGGGGCTGTCCCAACCAAAAAGCCGGCTCAATTACAGCCACAATACCCGATTCCCGCATCATCAGGTAATCATAAGTTGTGCGGGCAGTCATGTGAATGTGAGGATCAATAAACATCATATTATTTCTTCTTTCGTAGTCAGCACTTCAATGCTTAAATCAGTACCTAAAATAAACCTTAAAACCCCTAGCACTATCCCTTAACCAAATCCACCAATTGCCAAATCTCTGGAGAAACCGATCGCCCAGCAGCTTGACGTTCATTGGCGTAATCAATTAACATTCTTGCTAGTTCTGGATTTGCACGCTGGTTAAGCCCCTGAATTAAACTCACAGGGCTGCCGACAAAAAAAGCTTTCAGCACCATCTGATTCCAAGCCAGATTGTCAAAATACTGTGCTGGATAAGGATTTGTTAAAGCAACAGCATTAAAAACTGCTGTCATATTGCTGCGAACTCCTTCAGCAGCACGGTGACGAAGCTTTTCTGGGTAAGGTAGAAGCGGTAAAGCTTGGTAGAGTGCAATTAATTCCCCCACATCCGCAGTGGTGAAAACTTGCTCCAACGTGTGCAGATATTTATCAGCATCATCATCGGGCAAAGACAGCAGCAATAAAGTACGAGCCGCTTGATCCACACTCCAATTAGCGGGAACCCAACCTGTGACTATTGTCGAGGCTGCTTTCAAATCGTCTTGTGTTAACTCAAGGTCACTTTTGCCTGTATAACGAGGCACGGCGCTGAAAGCTGTAAAGAACACTCGCGCATTAGCCCCGTTGCTTATCTGCTCCTTCTTTTCATCCAGCCAAGTAAGACTTTGTGTATTTAGCCGCTGTGAAAGCCAGCTATGTAATAAATCATTAACACTAGTTAAGTTCAGATTAATTACAGCAGACATAATTAATAACACTTTTTCAAATACTTGTCTTTTCTCTCGTTCCCTGTCAGAGACAGGGAATGCCTACAGTGGGCTGCTGCCTCAAGCGGGAGGCTCTGCCTCCCAAAATCCGTTCCCAGGTTCAACCTGGGAACGAGAGTACGAGACTAAACTGTAGTCTTTTGCAGTTGCTTCTCTAAACTGATGATTGTTCTTTGGCGCTTATCTTTCTTCAATTTGACAACAGTAGCACCAATTCCCAATAACCCTAGAGCTAATGCTGTGCTAGGTTCAGGCACTTTTTTGCTTTGACCTTCTACTTTTAAGACCTGGATGCGACCAGTGAAGAAATCACCGACATACAGCTTGCCATCGTTGTAGTGTGCGCCAGCAGTCCAGTTAAACTTGCCTGGTGCGAGGTCAGCGGGGTCGGTGGCAAAGGGTAGCTCTCCTGGGGCGGGTGGTCCTGGGTTGGCAACTGGTTCACCAAAGGCAGTCAGGAACTTACCGTTTTGATCGAATACCTGGACGCGGTTGTTTTGAGAATCAGCTACATAGAGATTCTCGTATTCGTCCACTTCTAAACCGATTCCCTCTCTTAACTGCCCAAGTTCCGAGCCACGAGAGCCAAAGCTATACAGAGCGTTACCTTGAGGATCGAAAGCCTGAACGCGGTAGTTGTACTGGTCGTTTACGTAAATATTCCCAGTGTTTGGGGATACGCTTAAGCCTGCTGGTCCTTGAAACTGTCCGAGTCCGGTACCAGAGCTACCAATGGTTTTGGTTAGCTCACCATCTCCGGTATATACCTTAATGTTGTCCTCGCTAAAATCAGTCACATACAAATTGCCACTCTTATCAAATGACAGACCGCCAGGTCCAAAGAATATCCTACCTTCTACAGGACCGCCAAATTTGCCGAAGGATTTAAGATAGTTACCTTGGGGATCAAATACATCGATTTCGCTGTTGAAGACATCAGCCACATACAAGTTTCCATTCACGGGGCTGATTTTTAGGTCTCCTGGCTCGTCGAACCCCTCTCCTGCTCCCTGTCTACCACTGCCAATTGATCCAATATAAGTACCCTGAGGGTTGAATATTTCGACTTTGTTACCGAGATCTGGGTTAAAACTGCCGTCTGGGTTAACACCACGACCGTTACTTACGAGGACGTTCCCGGTTGCGTCATCCACAATTACGCCTTGAGGAACAAAGAGTTGCCCAGGACCGAAACCAGGACTGCCGATGGAACTGTCGTATTTCAAGCTTAAGGAGAAAGCTTGAGTAGCTGTTGCTACAACTGCAAATCCCGCACCGGCTAAAGCAAATGATAAATTTTTGACTAATCCCATAGTGAATTCTCTGTTGTTTGAGGTATACTCTTTCCAGGGTTTTTGTTCCCAGATCCAGTCTGGGAAGCTTGGATTTGAGCTGCTGCCTTGAACACAGCAGCTTATTTTTTGAGCATTTGCTCAGAAATAAGGAATTAGAGAATTTCTACTTTAGCTAGCAACTCTTCGCTGGACTTTTGTTGGCGTTTGCGTTTGCCCATTGCAGCAGTCGCACTTAAAGCAGCGATCGCGAATAGACCTCCAGCTGCACCGGGTTCGGGTACTTTCTTCGTAGCTTCTAGATCAATCTTGACGAGTTGTCCTCCTCGTTCCCCGGCTACTAGTCTGGTACGGTTTGAGGTATATAAAGCACCATCACGGTAAAATAACCCAGAAGCCGCCTCTAGTCCATTACCACTCCAGATCGTTTCGCGAGAACCATCCTTGGCAATTTTGATGATAGAACCGCTGACATCGTCGATGATGTTACCGCCCTGTTCAATTGCCTTCCATTCTGACTGATTGATATGTTGCAAGGCATACAAATTGCCTTCAGGGTCGTATGCTACACCAGTCAGTTGTGTAAAGCCATCATAAATGGTTTGTATTGACAAATCATCAGGGTTAACTGAATGGATACGCGCTTTACCTTCTGGATAAGGAAAAGCAGTGTATTCAGAAAGTGTTAAAGTACCATCGGGAGCAACTGTAATACCTGTGGGTACTGCTTGAGCGTCTGGCTCAAATTGAAGTGCTTCTTCTGGCACCGCACCGGGAGGAAGAGGTGGGAATTCGAGGGTACTTGGGTCTATCAAGTTTGTAGGTATCGCAGTTACCTTGCCAATACCGCTGCCATCAAGTCCCACAGAATATATAACGTTAGAACCCCCATCCACAACGTAAGCTTTATCACCCTTAATTGTCATGCCATAAGGGTTGTTAATCAAATCACTGCCATCGGGATTATATGCAGCTTCGTACTGTGCAAAGTCGGCAATACTGGTCAGCGAACCGCTGTTTAAGTCTACTTTGTATAATTGTCCGAGTGCAGGGCTTCCTAACTTGGTATCGCGGGAGTTTGGATCGCCAGCCAAACCATACAACACATAAGCGTTGCCATTGGAATCAAATTTGAAGTCCGCAGGACCAGCAGCTTGTTCGCCAGAGGGTGTTAATGCTATGGACGGCAGATTATTGAGTACTTTTGTTTGTGTACCGTCTGGAGCAATTTTGACAACGTAACCAGTGTTACCAGAACATAAATTAATATATCCAGCGCTGGGTGATGGTATACAGTTGACTCCGCCGTTTCCATCTCCGCCAGCACCACTCGCTGCTAGATAAATATTGCCCTGTGAATCCCAGTCAAAATTTCGGGGGTTATCAAGACCGTCGGCGATTACTGAGAATGATGCAGCTTGTGCTGCTTGGTTTACAGCAACACTGCCAACGCTAACAGTTAAAAATGTAAGGACAAATGACTTGAGTTTCATATTCAAATTGAGAGTTGTTAGTTGTGGAAAGTTTGATAGTTATTAAGACAACGAGTCCCAGTTACTGGGGGAAATCAAGCATTCCCTGATACAGCCCCTCCAGGTGGAGAGGTGTCGGCTTGAAACTTTTTTAGCTGGTGGTCAAGATATCCACCAATGCTTTGCCCTTGCCTAAAGCAGAAGCGGGTTCAGGCACGGATGTATTCTCAATCCTGATTACTTGTCCTTGTCCTGGACGACCGCCTCGGTTGATGACATAGAAGGCGTTATCTGGACCAATGGTGAAGGCTGCGGGTGACTCTAATCCATTACCACTCAGTAAAGTCGTGCGAGTACCATCTTTGGCTATTTTGATCAGAGATCCATCTGGTTTTCCTTTCCAACCTGAAGCATTCATATGCTGCAATGCATACAAGTTACCTTCAGTATCAAAAGCTAAGTCAATTAGTTGGGTAAAACCATCTGCGTAGACTGTTAGTCCGTCAACATCAATTCTGTATATTTTCGCTTGACCTTCGGGAAAGGGAAAACCAGTAAATTCGCTGACGTAATAAGCATTATCAGGACCTTTAACAATATCTGTAGGTACTGATTGAATTGCTATCTGTGATGGTGGTGCCTGACGATAAGCATTAGGTGGTGGTACGTGTCCCCGGTCAAAATTTTGCGAGTTAGAACCAGGGAAGATTGGATTAGTTAATATCTGGTTGGGAATTGCAGCAATTACCTTCAGACCGCTGCCATCAATATTTCCACTTAGGACGGTGTTCGCCCCTGCATCAACTAATACAATCTTATCTCCGTCTATGTAAAAAGACAAGGGGTTACTGACGACTTCACATGAACTTGATTCAGACTTGTTGATAAGTTCATAATTGGCTAGGTCAGCAGTACTAATCCAGGTATTTGTACTCAAGTCGGCAGTAATAATTTTACCCAGGTCAGTGTCACCTAATGTGCGATCGCGTAAAGCTGCATCGGCAGCATAGCCAATGACAACATAAGCCTTACCCTGAGCATCAAATTTTATATCGTGAGGACCTGCGGCTCCAGTGCCATCGGCAAATGCGACAGAAGGTAATCCTGTCAGTACACGTTTGACGATGCCATTTTCAATTTTGGCGATCGCACCACTCATGCCATAACATAAATTACCCTGTCCGCTGGGTGAGGGAACGCTCTTTCCATCTCCCCCAACTCCTGATAAAGCAATATAAAGACTACCGTCGGGACTAAAGCTCAGACCTTTAGGATTATTAAGACCGTCGGCAAGTACTGCAAACGATGTAATAGTATGTTCCTTCAAGTTCATATCTAATAAAAATTTTAGAATCTAATAATTCAGGAGTTAGGAGTCAGGAGTCAGGAGTTAAGAGTCAGGAGTGAGAATTCTAAACAATTACTAAGAAACCTTGGGCAAAATTCCTCTTTTATCTCCTGTCTCCTGTCTCCTGTCTTCTGCCTCCTGCCTACTTAGCCAGCGGAGCGTAGCTCATACCACGGTCAAACGATTGTAGATTTCCGGCTTTGGCTTCTGTCAAACGTTTGATGTTCATGTTCTCAGCGCCAAAGTCTTCAATTTGAAGTTTGCCTAATGGTAGTTGTTCACCATGTTTCCAAAATGTGATTCGGTGCAAGATGAAACCAGGAGCTTCCGGATCGCCGAAAGCATAAGAAGCCGGTATCAACATGCTCGGACAGCGCTGGTAAAATCCTTGCTCAGGATAGAAGAATTCATGCTCTACCAAATACCATTTGCTAACAGGTTCTACCCGCAGCGAAACTTTTACTTTATGACCATATTCATCGCGATACTCACCCGATGAAGCAGAAGTTTCACCATCTGGTCGCACTAAATGTGCCCAGTCGTTCATGTTTCTCAAGTCTGACAAATACGCGACTCCTACTTCTATGGGAGCATCAACATAAATGGTGTCAGTATTAATAAAGTAACGCCCTTTTTCGGCTGATGTCAGACCAGCTTTGCGTTCCAAGTTAGCTTTGAGCGAACGACATTCAGAAGTATGTACGGTATGAATTCCTTGCATAATCATCTGAGTTTGTCGCTTTGGATCGACAAAACTTAACCAGTGAAAATACACACCTTTTTCATCTGTCCCTGGCTCAATGTAATCGCTAGGGAAAAGTAGAACTGGGTAAACTTGAAAATATTTCTGATATTCAAGCCCGCAATGCCACTCAATACCTTGAAGCTGCGGGTGCTGTAATTTTTTAACGTGATAGTAGAGATCTCTGTGATAGCCTGAGGCACTTCCGCGCCAGGTATCTTCGTCCATTTGCTCTGCCATCCGGCTATAAAGTGTCCACTCATCTAAGTTTTTTAGATTGCAAAGGTACTCGTAGGCACTCTCTGGTGAAGTTGCAATATAAGCGGATGTAGCAAAGGTATTTTTTTCCACTGGGCACTCCTTTAAGATGTTAGTAGTTAGTAGTTAATGGTTAAATGTTCCAACTATGAACTATCAATTAACGACTAACAAGCATTTCTTTGTTCTTAATTTTTCTCGCGTTCATAATCCGTTCTTCCGCTAACTGTTTAGCAGCTTCATTGCTGGTGATTCCTTGCTGTTTAGCGCGGGCAAAAATTTCCAGTAATGTGTCGTAGATATTATGCAATTGCTCAAAGGCTTTTTCTTCGTTGTAGCCAATCATTTCGTTGTAAACGTTGATCAGTCCTCCGGCATTGATTACATAATCCGGGCAATAAAGAATCCCTTTTTCTGTAATCATCTGACCGTGGATTTCTTCTTGAGCTAGCTGATTATTGGCAGCACCGGCAATAATCGCGGCTGACAAACTATGAATGCTTTGGCTATTGAGAATTCCACCTAATGCACAAGGAGAAAATACATCGACATCCAGAGAGTAAATTTCGTCTGGTGCGACAACAGTTGCACCTAAACTGCGTTTTACTTCTTCTGCTTTGTCTTGACTGATATCAGTGACAAAAAGCTCTGCACCGTTTTCGTGTAAAAGTTGGCAAACATTTCTACCGACGTTGCCCAAGCCTTGAACGGCGACTTTCAGCCCTTCTAAATTTTCACTTTGCAGGCGAAATTTAACCGCAGCTTTGATGCCTAAAAATATACCTTTTGCTGTGATGGGAGCAGGTCCACCAGATTTTTCTTCTACCCCGACTACATAATTAGTTTCTTTACTAATTGTTCTGACATTTTCTGGGGTAAGATTCACGTCTTGCCCGGTGATAAAACGTCCTTGTAGTCTCTCTACAAAACGCCCGTAAGCTCTGAATAATTCTTCGGTTTTATTTGCGGGATCAGCAATAATAACTGCCTTGCCTCCACCAACGGGAATGTTGGCACAAGCTGCTTTGTAAGTCATGCCACGACTTAAACGAAGGGCATCTTTTAAAGCAGCTTCTTCGTTGACATAGGGCAACATTCGTGTTGCTCCCATTGCGGGTCCTAAGCTAGTGTCATGGATGGCAATTATTGCTTTGATATCTGGGTCTTTGCCATGACAAAATAATACTTGTTCATGACCCATTTCTTCTACTGTGTCAAAAAGGTTCACCCTACACTCCACTTTTGAATTTTAGATTTTGAATTTTGCGAAAAGTTTGACCGAAGGTTTCCTTTGTTCTCCGTTCGCGCTTGCGTCTTTGCAATTGAGAAGGAGAAGAGAAGGCATCAAACCTTTTCAAGACGGATTTGAGATTTACAATTAAAGTTAGTAATTAGTATCAATAACTCGCAATTAAGAACTAACTACTAACTATTAATCACTATTAACTGATTAGATATTTGGAAATGAAATTTGCACTGGGGAATTTTTCGCAGGAGTTGCTTTAACTCCTTGTGCCGCTAAACTTTGATTGCGACCTTTAGAAGGTGCGGCTCGATTGGGGTCAATCATGACATCGATAACGAAGGGAACTTCTGAGGCGATCGCTTGTTCTAACGCTGCCTCTATATCAGATTCTTTGACGACTCTGATTCCTTCTGCTCCCATTCCGCGAGCAATCATCGCAAAGTCTGTGGGGGGAATTGATGCATCTGCTCCTGTGAGTCCCAACAATTTCATCCCTTGATGGCACATGTTGTAACGAGCATCGTTAAGCACAATCCAGATTGCGGGAATTTGGTATTTGACGGCGGTGCTGATTTCGTTATTCATCAACATCGCACCATCGCCTACAATCGCTACAGCTTTACCGTTGCGCGCTTGCGCTGCTCCAACAACTCCGGTGACGGCGTGACCCATTGCCCCAACTCCGGTGCTGACTCGGTAGCGATTTGTTTGAGAAAATCTCAGTAAATTAGTTGACCAGGTAAAGGAGTTACCGCACTCTGCCATGACTATGGCATCGCTACCTTCTACGATGACTTTTTGAATGGCTGCCATCAATACTTCTGGTCGCACTGGAGTATCTGCACCCGGTTCGATTGGTTCTCGTTCAGGGTTGGGTAAGGAGATTTCCTCTGCGGTATTCTCTGGTATGTGCTTCAACAACGCTTGTACAAAGGCTTTGATGTCAGCCTGCACGGGGTAGGTTTTAGCTGATGCGTAAGCTACTCCTGGTACTTCTGGGTCGATGTCTACATGCACAAAACCGCCTGGGGGAACCATTAGAGGACTCCAAAACGAGGTCGGTTCACCTAAGCGTGTTCCTAACACTAGAGTGCGTAAGGGAGTTCCAGATTGCATATATGTCATGACAGATCCATGACCACCTAAACCTGTGACTCCGACAAACTGCGGATGTTCTTCAGGAAAGATGCCTTTACCGCGAGGTGAACACATAACTCCTGCACCTGTCTTTTCTGCAAGCTGGCGGATTTCTTCGGCTGCATTCCGCGCACCGAATCCAACCCAGATGGCAAAGGGTCCTTCGGATAGTAATTCTACAGATTTGGCGATCGCTTCTTCTGATGGCGCTACTGATAAACAACCAACTTCTAAATCGGGCAGGGTTGTTTCATCAACTAAGGCTGTCTGTAAAGCTGTCGGAATGCTCAAATGTGCGACAAATCCGCCTGGTTGTGCTAACCCAAGAGCAATTCTCCGAAAAATCTGCGGAAGTTGAGCCGCAGATTCAATGGTGACTGCATAGTTGAACAGCGCTCCGGAAGTGAATATTCCGCTACTGGGCAATGTATCGGTGCTGGTCTCCTGAATCCCCCAGCGTCCGCGATTCGCTGCTGAGGTGCAGGCTGATAACAAAATCACTTTTGCACCTTCTCCACGAGCCGCAAATAAGCCTGTGAGGGCATTGGTCATTCCCGGTCCTGCGGTGGTGAAAACTACGCTAGGAGTACCAGTAGCAAAGTAGGCTTCAGTGGCAGCAAAGGCGGCTCCGGCTTCATGGCGAAAGTTTAGTACCTGCATGGTACTATTCGATAGGGCGCCCCAAAGGCTTGCCATCGCACCTCCTGCAACACCGTAGGCACAGCCTACTCCCAAGTTCTCCAACATTTCGGCGATCGCATCCGCAACGGTCAGCGATTTGGAGTTTGCCCCTGATTCTACATGACCGTTTTGCTTATACGGTTCTGCTGTAATTTGTGTTGTAGACGCGGTATATTTTTGAATCATTGCTTTTACGTAAATCCTAGAAAATTGCTGGCATAAAAATCTCTGTAGCTTACTCAACCAGCCCTGACACTCATTTTTGGGGAAATGCAGTAAACCAAAAACTGAGTTTTTCTTGTAACTTTTGACCAGGGTTGGTTGACAGTGAGAACACTTAAATATCGCAAAAGTATATAAGTTAGTACTAAACCTTACTACTGTGCTTCTGGAAACAAGCCTACGGGAGATTAAGAAGTATTTACAATGAATAATCTTTTGATCGCCTTGTCAATTCTTTTGCTGTTTAGCAATAGCTGCAATGCTCATTCTGTCTAGCTTACAAATCTATTCCTTGCGATAGTTGAATGCTATGGCAATCCCCTTGAATAACTAAAATATAAGTATTAAAAATTACACTATAAATTGTAGGCAAACTGAACAAAAAATCATTTGTTCTTTCTAGTTCTGTTTATGCAAAATAGCTTTTACCTCAAAGCTTTGTGTTGATAAGCACAAGTACTATTAATACACTATCTCTCTTTTGATAGATGATTAAAAGTTAGGTAAATTTATTACTAGTAAGTGTATTTCTTGGGACAGATGACTTAATACATGATTTTAGAGTTAAAATTCTGAAGTAATAAATTAAGATATTTTAAGTTTATGAGTAAAAATTTGCTTTAGCTTTTTGGGAAAATTAACGATGAAAACTTTTTTTTGCCATATAAAGCAAAAAAAGGTAACGGTCAGTGTTGGTAATAGAAATTGTTTGATTTACTCTTTCTATTGTCTCAACGAGCCGTTTATTGTCGTTTTTATTTGTTTTATAAACGAATATTTTGATTTATGAAGATTAAGTAAAGTTTGATAACTTTTTATTAAGCAGATTAATTTTCTGATAATTTAATAAGGGAGATTACAAAAATTAATACTTTTAATACAAAGGCAAAAATTTTTAGTAATTCATGATTACAAGCCCATTTATGACATTGGTGCAGACGGATTGGAAAGGCTAAGTAGGGCTATGAATCTTGGTGATTACAAGTTAGTTCCATCCAACTCTAAATCGGTTTCAATGCCTCAAGAGTTGCAATTGGCTCATTTACTGATAAATCAGGTTGCAGATGCTGCTTTTTGTCTAGAAGAGAACTCCGAGTTTCTCTATGTAAACGATGCGACCTGTCGCATTACTGAGTATTCCCGTGAGGAATTACTGGGGATGAAATTGCAGGATGTCGATGTAGATTTATCGCCAGAAGTTTGGTCTCAAGAATGGCGATCGCTTAAATCACAAGGTTCCCTTTGTTTGAAGTCGCGTTACCGCACTAAGAAAGGGCAGATGTTTTTGATGGGGATTACCCTCACTTATATAGAACATGAAGGTAAGGGAATTGCTTGTGCAACCGCTAGCGATCGCAGTCAAGAGATAGTAGAGTTTAGTATGCAGCGGTATGCTGATAAATCCAAAGATGCCAACTCTGAGTTACATCAGGAAGTATCTGCGGAATATCAGCGCAAAGAAGAAGAACTCAAAACATCTGTTAATTTACTGCGTTCGACTCTCGAATCTACAGCTAATGGCATACTTGCAGTAAATTTTGATGGCGAAATTCTTTGCTACAATCAGAAATTCACGGATATGTGGCAACTTCCCAAGTCAGTAACCATATCTAGAAAATGTAAACAAGCTAAAGCTTTTTTTGAGAGCCAAGTTAAAGATCCACAGCTTTTCTGTGATTGCGTTTGGGAAATGGAGGTTCAAAGCGATCGCGAAAGGTACGATTTATTAGAATTAAAAGATGGGAGAACTTTTGCACACTACTCAGAACCCCAGCGACTTGATGAAAAAATTATCGGCAGAGTCTGGAGTATTTGGGACGTTACAGAATTTAAACGCACTGAAGCAGCACTCAAGCTGAATGAATCGAGATTTCGCCTTTTGGCAGAAACCACAGATGCTAGTGTTTTCTTAATTCAAAACTCAAAGCTTTGCTACGTCAATCAGGCAGCTGAGGCACTCACAGGGTATACTAGAAAAGAATTACTAAATAACTTTAACCTTAAGCAATTAATTAAAAGCAAAAAGCTAAGGCAAGTTAATAAGCTAGATCATCCCGCTAGCTGTGAATATCAAGAAATGCAGATTGTCACCAAAAGTGGCTTACAGCGGTGGCTAGCTTGTAGTGTTGAAGTATTAGATGGATTACTTGATTTTTCCGGTAAAGCAGTGGAATTCGTCACAGCGATTGATATCACCGATTACAAAAGCGCAGAATCAGAGGTTCGCCAAGCTTTAGAACAAGCAAAAAAACTTAGCGAACTCAGAGAACGCTTTGTCTCTATGCTGTGTCATCAATTCCGCACACCGCTGAATATTGTCTCGTTCTCTTCTGACTTACTCAAACGGCATCTTCACCAATGGAATGAAGAGAAAACCCGCTCTTATCTTGATTTAATTCAAGCTGCTGTCCATGAAATCAGCCAACTCTTAGATGAGGTTTTGTTGTTTGGTAAGGCAGAAGCTGCTAAGTTAGAATGTAACCCAAGACCAGTTGACTTACAACAGTTTTGTCGTGATATTATAGCACAGATGCACTTAGCAAGTGACAAGCAAACATCAATTGATTTTGTCACCCCAGGTAACTGCTCAACTGCTTATTTAGATCCTAAATTACTGCACCATATTTTAAGTAATTTGTTATCAAATGCAATAAAGTATTCTCCTGATGGTGGCACGGTTACTTTTGAACTTTGCTGTCAAGATGAAGAGGTAATTTTTCAAGTTACAGATGTAGGTATTGGTATTCCGGTTGTAGATCGACAACAAATATTTGAAGCATTTTATCGCGGTAGCAATGTCGATAGTATCCCTGGTAGTGGTTTGGGATTATCGATTGTCAAAACTCTTGTAGAAATACATGGAGGTCGAATTGCTCTTGAAAGTGGTGTGGGTGCAGGCACTAAATTTACTGTCATGTTGCCCAATGCAATTCCTGAGTCTTGAGTTTTGAATAAAAGCTTTTACTCAGCACTAATTAATTACTCGGCAGAAAGTTCAGTGTTTGTTTTATACCACCAAAAACTCTGGTTATTTAATTATGATGCAAGAATCAGCCAAAAAAATTCTCGTAATTGAAGATGATGCAATCACCCGTAATCTCTTCCTAGACGGTCTGCAAGCTGAAGGTTTTGATACAATAGGCGCTCATAACGGTGTTACTGGCATCCAGCTAGCACAAGAGCATTCACCGGACTTGATAATTTGTGATATTATGATGCCGGATATGGATGGTTATGCCGTTCTAACTGCGTTGCGTCAAGAGCCAATAACAGCGATTATTCCCTTCATTTTTCTGACTGGCAGCAATACCCCAGAAGATGTCCGCAAAGGCATGGAATTGGGTGCAGATGACTATCTTACCAAACCCTCGACAGTAGAGCAATTGCTGAGAGCGATCGCCACCCGATTAGAAAAGCAAACTCAGATTCGCTACTGGTGTGCGATCAATTCTCATCAAATGTCAGCATCGTTACCGACACCAAAGACTTCAATCGAAGAACCTCTTGAGTTCAACTTTCCAGCGGTTCCCCAACTCAAAGAAGTTTTTGATTATATCGAAGCTCATTATCAAGAAGGAATTACTTTGTGTGATGTAGCTCAAGCGGTTGGTTATTCATCGGCTTACTTAACTAATCGAGTTGCAAAGAAGACGGGAGACACCGTCAACACTTGGATTGTTAAGCGCAGAATGGCAGCAGCACGTTCTTTACTTCAGAATACTGACCAAAGTATCGAGCAAATTGCTACAAGTTTGGGCTACCAGAATGCATGTCATTTCTCCCGTCAGTTTCGTCAACACAACGAGATCCCTCCCCAAAGCTGGCGGAAAAAACATCAATTTATACCGCAAACTGCCAGCGCAATTTAACTTTTTTGTTTCAACTGCTGTAGCAGTAATTGTATTCCTAAAGCGAACAAACCAAGAGCTACGATAGCAAAGACCACTGTTCCTAAGGTAACTACACCTAGAACTAAAGTACGCACTGCGGAGGCAATTCTGATAGTTAATTGCTTTTGTGAATGGATCGGGTTATTGGCGAAACTGATAGCGATCGCATTTAATAAGGAGTATGATGCGCTCGCTAGTCCTGCGGAAATCATCGATCCAGTTACAGAGCGTAATGGAGTCGCTGCATTTTTTTGTGTCTCTGGTTGTTGAATTAAATTTGGGTCACTCATAGGATTTTGGATTGGGAATTGGGCATTGGGCATTGGGGAGCGCTAGTTTCGTGCGGAGGTGTCCTCCGTTGTTCGCACAGCGTCTCCGACAGGAGAGGCAACTGGCGTCATTGGGCATTGGGAATTAGGCATTGGGCATTGGGTACTCGCAAGAGAAGAATTTATCTGAATAATCCTTTCAAGCATCCTTAGTTCCTAGTTCGCGTAGAAGTGTATCAGCCCATGCTTTATCCTCTGCTTTTAATGGTGGTAAGCTAATCGGCATTTAAGCTGCAATATAGCTGACATTACCTTTGTTTTGGATTTTCCGATGCCACTTAATCACTAACTCGCCTTGATTCAACAGCTTATCTAGCAGTCATTTTAATTCATCTACTGATTTAAATAAGCGATGAGCAATATATTCTTTACATCAGTGCCAGACTAACTCGATAATATTGTAATCAGGGCTGTAAGCAGGCAAGAACTCTAAAACAAAGTTGGGAAATTCTTCAGATATTTTAGCTATAATATCTTTGCGTTTGTGAAAACTAGCATTATC
>JAESGY010000161.1_pt1 | contig 54668 bp, 48 predicted proteins | sample 9269841 | NCBI WGS metagenome assembly JAESGY01 (sample SAMN17022865, study PRJNA683097) | algae metagenome | isolation source: Spirirestis rafaelensis WJT71-NPBG6 and co-occurring heterotrophs from... | place: USA: Pinto Wells, Joshua Tree National Park, Colorado Desert, CA | collected 2006-08-15 | reverse complement strand
CCATCTTCACCAGGGACCAGGACCGCAGGATGTATTCCTGGATCGCCGCCTTGATCCACCACATGGCGTAGGTGGCGAGGCGGAAGCCCTTGTCGGGCTCGAAGCGCTTGACGGCCTGCATCAGGCCCACATTGCCTTCGGACACCACCTCGCTGATCGGTAGGCCGTAGCCGCGATAACCCATGGCGATCTTGGCCACGAGGCGCAGATGGGATGTGACGAGCTTGTGGGCGGCTTCGCGGTCTCCATGCTCGCGCCAGCGTTTGGCCAGCATGAATTCCTCGCTCGGTTCCAACATCGGAAACTTGCGAATCTCGTCGAGGTAGCGCGAAAGGCCCCCTTCATTGGCAAGCACCGGAAGCGCTGCGGCCATGTCTTGTCCTCCTTTGGCTCCCTCTTCTCCAGGAGGCGAGCCTGAAGCGGCCTCCCTTCGGCCGACCGCCCTGCTTGACACTATAAGCTGTTCAACAATGTCCGAATAGAGGCATCGGCCTTCAAGACGTAGTGAACGCCCGGGAGGCGCAAGGGTGCCAGCGTGGCCGGATTTTGCGACGGATTGCCGCTTCGGGAGGGGGAATGGAATGTCGTTGGTCGTTGGTGGTTTGTGGTTCGTTGTGAGGAGGCGCTGAACTCCAAGACCGCCAACGAACAACTGCCAACCCCCAACCCCTTCACCCCCGCAGGCGCTCCAGCAGGGCCGCCATATCGGGCGGGAGCGGACTCTCGAAGCGCAGGAATTCTCCCGTGCGGGGGTGCTCGAAGCCGAGCACGGCCGCGTGAAGCGCCTGCCGGTCGAGGGCCTTGAGCGCCGCCTGCTGCGCCTCGCCCAGGCGGTTGGCCTTGGTCTTGAAGCCGGAGCCGTAGACCGGATCGCCCAGGAGCGGGTGGCCGATATGGGCCATGTGCACCCGGATCTGGTGGGTGCGGCCGGTCTCCAGTTCGCACCGGACCAGGCCTGCCACCGGGCTGGCCGGCGGCAGAGCCTCCAGGGCCTCGTAATGGGTGATGGCGTGGCGGCCGCGCTCGTCCGACACCACCGCGATCTTCTCCCGGTTCTGGGGGCTGCGCGCCAGGGCGGCCTCGACGACGCCCCGCCTGCGCTCCGGCATGCCCCACACGAGGGCGAGGTAGATCCGCTCCAGGGGGCCCGTGCGGCCGTGGTCGGCGAACTGCTCGGCGAGCCCCTGGTGGGCGAGGTCGTTCTTGGCCACCACGAGAAGGCCCGACGTGTCCTTGTCCAGGCGGTGCACGATGCCGGGCCGCCGGACCCCGCCGATGCCCGACAGGCTCTCGCCGCAATGGGCGATGAGGGCGTTGACCAGGGTGCCGGATTCATGGCCCGCCGCTGGATGGACCACGAGGCCCGCCGGCTTGTCGATCACGATCACGTCGCTGTCCTCATGGACGACAGGCAGCGCCATGGCCTCGCCCAGGGGTTCGGCGGCGGCCGGCGGCGGCACCGTCAGCGCAATGCGCGCGCCCGCCGCGACCTTGCGGCCGGGATCGAGAACCGGCGTCCCGTCCACGGTCACCTGCCCGTCCCGGACGAGCGCCTGCAGGCGGCTGCGCGACAGGCCGCCCGCGAGCCTCGCCAGCACCCGGTCCAGCCTCTCGGCCGCCACGCCCTCGTCCACAATCCAGTCCTGCCGGGTCGAACCGCTCACCGCATCCTCGTTTGTATCGCCCCCGTCGTTTTTTAGGACGAAAGGGCTTGAAGGGATTCCGAAGGGTGGTTATACGAGCGGGCTCAACCTTGCTAGCTCCCTTCGTCTAGCGGTCTAGGACGTCGCCCTCTCACGGCGAAAACAGGGGTTCGAGTCCCCTAGGGAGCGCCATTGTTTGCAATGGCTTGGCGGATAAATCGCCCATCTGTCTTGCCATGTGCCCAACTCCTGCCCAATAAGCGTTGTGGAGATGGCTGGCGGTTTGAGCCAGATCCCTAAATCTTCCAGGGCGAACCCGCACCGTGAACCTTGGTGTACAACTCGCCCACGTTGAGCATCATCCGGATCTTCCGGCTGCCGCATTTCGAGCAGCGAAGGCGCAGAGCCATGTCCGGAATAGCTGTCGCCTCAGGCCATCCTTGCAGGTGAATGACAGCATGGCGACCGCAAGCCTGTGCCTCGCAGAATGCCATGACACGGTTCATGCCAAGCGCACGGGTCGAAGCGACTGTTGCTGGTGGGATCTCGTTTCCATCCTGGTCATAAGCGCGACGGGGATTGCGCGGCGCTCTCACCTCAACCTCTTGGGCGGCATGGGGAGATCCTTGAACGTGTGCCCCAGAGCCGCGCTCTGACCGCTTGGCGGCCCACGCCATACGCCCGGGCGAGCTTGCTCGGCTCCCGTTCTCCTGCTGCATACCGCAGCCGCGCCTCCAGCACCTGCTCGACCGTCAGCTTTCGCGTGCTCATGCCCTCGCCCGACTCGATAGGAACAAAGGTAGAACATGTCATGAGTTATGGATGGATGTCGATGCAACGCTTCTATCTGACAACTGGGTTGTGGACGGATGTGGATAAGGAGCCGGATCAGCCCGAACAGTAGACCCTCAGTTTCCGGCAATGACGAGAACGAAGAGGACGAAAGCTTCAATGAGCCGTAAGAGGTGCGTTATGCAGCGCACGAGGCCCAACGCGGCACGGTGGATGCCTCGCGCGCTGACGACCCTGACGGCGCTGAAGCCCCGAGCGCCGTCAGGGTCTCGCCATGCGTGACCGTGTCCTCGTCAGGTCGGTCTTCGGGCTATGGCTGGAGTGACTGTAGCCTCGTCCCTGTTGCGGCACGTGGCCGATAACGAAGTAGGTGTGCACTCTTCGTGAGGCTGGAGAAACCAAAGGGGAAACCTCGGAAGGACGCTGTCCCGACGATTTCGTATGGGCTGGCCTGGAGCGTTCCCGCAAAGAGGCCCGACGGAGCAGGGATGTGTCCGCCGGGCCTGCTATGGGCGTCCGCTGGGGGCAATGGTCCTCCCATAGCTCAGGAAAGCTTAACCGATTACCGAAGCAGCGCCTGGGCCAAAGCGAAGTAGACGGCCTGCTCGTCAGGCGGTGCCGAAATCCGAAAGGATGACCCATGCTGCCCGACCGTACCGATAAAGAAGAACCGCGCCGGTACATAGCCGAGGCGTTTGGGTCGTCAGGAGGCGATGCCGCGCTGCATCTGTGCCATCTCTCGCGTCCTCCACCCCACGCTGGTCAGGGAAGAGAACTTTGCCGCCTGGACAGGCGCTCCAGAGTGCAAACCGCAGGCACTTCCAATCACTTTGAACGCGCAGCCCTATGGCTGCTTCTGCCCGGTTAACTCCTCCAAAAAGTCCGACGGCAACGGGTCAGGAGCGGATTTGATGGTGCTGCCGATATCCGAGGGGAGGCGCGGTTCGATGCTGATGGCAAGACCGGCGCTGCTGGGATCTGGGGATCCCTCACCGAGAGGTTCCGCCTCCGAGCGGATCACGAGGCGTTCCAGGTACCTCCCAGCGGCGGTTTCATCGCTGGCCCGAAAGTCATACTCAAGGAAAAGCGGCTTCTCGTTGCGCAACATGTCGTAAGCAGGAGCAAAGTCCGCTAAGGGGTACCAGCCTGTGATCTGCGGCGCGAAGGTGTCGAGCCCGCCCATGAACCCTGCAGGACCACCGCTCCAACTGTCGAAGGAAGTGGAAAAGGCCAAGCGCGCCGTCACCACGATGCCATGGAACATGGTGACGCTCTTGAGAACGAGCATGCGCTCTCGACGTGTGCCTCCGCTGCCGCCTCCTTCCCCGAAGCGCCGGAGGATATGTTGCACCTGATAATTGGCAATTCGGAACTGGGGCATCGCCTTCTCCTTGTGGGCCCATGGTGGGGAGACGAACGGGATCAGTTTCGTATGGAGGGACAATCACCGTAAATTGGATGATTGCTACGAGCGTCTACTGCTCAAATTCAATAAATATCGTATGTCGTAATTCCTGCTTTTCGTTCGATTCAAAGCCTTTTGACTGTGCGTAGCAAAGTCTTACAACCTACATTTATAATGTAGGATATAGTAGTCGATGATCTAAAGGCATCACCTGAGGCATAAGCAACAAATAGAGCGCGCAAGCAGAGCTTCTGGTTTGGCTAATACGCGTCTGAATTTCCGCTTATAACAACTGATATACTTGTGAATTGAGTATAGCTCATTGGGGGCAAAGTGCATCCAGCAATTTAGAGGTAGAATCCGAGATGCCAGATATCTTAGGCTTATTGTCTTATCTGTCCGACATCGTCCGAAGCTAAGCAGGTCTGTCAAGACTGCTTGGCACATTGTTGCTCCGTCCAACGCAAGATTCCCCGCGCGAGCCTGAACGCTATGTCATCCTCAGCAGCCTCCTATCCGGCTACCCAGCGCTCGTATGTGGCCTACCGCGTTCCCTTCAACCGGCGCGGAAGGTTTTATCTCAGCGGATCATTATTGCAGAACGGCTACATCTTTGGCTGCATGCGCCATCGACACGAACACCTGTGCAGCATCCACACGAGGCCTCGGCGCAAAGTTCCAATCATGACAGAGCCGAGCCTGGGTAATTACCGCGCGTGGCAGTGGCGTCCGGAGTGTTGGCTCTGGCTTCTATCTGTATGATTTCCGTTGCCTCCACCCCACACCCCATCTGGTAGATTATATGTGTCCCTGTGGTGAGACCGTTGGGGAGGTCAGATGAGGCGTCACGGTCCTTCTGGTGAGACCGTGGGAGGTAATTTTCTTTCGCGAGAGGCGTTACTGTCCCTCCAGTGAGACCAGCTGTCCCTCCCATCGGACCGCTTACAAACTTGTTCTGGTCATCCCGCCAGCGCGTGAGGGCTTTTGAAGCGCATCCTCCCGTACAGTCGCAGGAGTTGAACACGAGGCGGTCTTCGTTAACTTGAGGTTCGTTGGAACCAAGTGGTCGCATCGGTGCCGAACTCTGCGCATGCCACGGTCAAGCTAGTCAGCGGCAGTCTGGCCTCCGAAAGAGTCGCCTTTTTCCTGGCTAAAGCGGCAATCCAGGATCTAAAATCCATCAGATCCTATTTAGCACCTGCGAACGCACTGACTCAGGCGGGCCACAATGCGGCAGGGAAGGTTACCCACGGAGCCACATAGCCATGCCAAAGCTCATCTACTTCACAGGCACCTTCTATGCGACGGCGCAAAGAGAGACTTTCATCGGCACTGGTCCCTCCGACACCGTGAGCTATGCCAACGTCCGAAGCGGTGTGGACGTGGGCGATTACACTGCAGGCATCTCTGCCAATCTTGCGTCAGGTATCGGCACCTTCGGCTGGGCTCTGGGCGACACCTACTCCGGCATCGAAAACATCATAGGAAGCCAGCACACGGATCAGCTGATTGGGAACTACCAAGCCAACATGATGGATGGTGGCGGCTCACCCGACTTCATCTACGGCCAAGGTGGCAACGATACCGTTCTCGGAGGGGGAGGCTTTGACTTCCTCTACGGTGAGGATGGTAACGATGTGCTCGACGGGCAATGGCAGACCGACCAGCTGTACGGAGGCAATGGCGATGACCAGATGTGGGGTGGCTCCAACTTTGCCAACCGTTACTATCCGGGCACGAACTACGCTGACATCCTGTACGGGGGTGCTGGTAACGACCAGTTGCACGGTGACGCACGGCTACCCGCCAGCAGCATGCGGTCGGAGTACAATCGATCGCTCGATTTTATGCCCGCGGCTGATGAACTCCACGGCGGTTCCGGCGACGACGTTCTGAACGGTGACGGCGGGAATGACCTGCTCTGGGGTGATGGTGGTAAAGACATCTTCGAGTTTGACGCCCCCTACATAGTCAAGGATGCTTCTGGCGCGAACATGCGGATCATCTCAGGCCGAGATGTAGTCAAGGATTTTCGCGCTTGGGAAGGTGACCGGCTCGAATTCAATGGCCAGACCTACAAGGTTGCCGACTCCGCTGCCGGGATTGTGATTACCCTTGCTGGTGGGACCGTCACGCTGGAGGGGGTGCATACCTTCAGTTCCGGCTGGGTTCTCGCGTAGTCTCAGCCGAGCCACTGCTTGCAAAACAGGATGAAGGCGGTTCAGCAGTGTGCGCGCCCTCTGAAACAGGCGGCTTACGCTTCCAAGCTCGATAAGGTCAAGGAGTGGTTTGCGCTCGCTTATTGAGTACAGCGCCCGGCTCAGGTTCCGTCGAAACAACAGAGGCTCACCAGCACCATCTGGGCTCTTCCTTTCGCCATTCTGTGGTTCGTATTTGCCCGCAAGTTCTATCCCGCCTCTGCCAGTCGCGAGATTGGAGGACGGGATAATAACGAAATTTTAGACGCAATCTCACCAACGAAAGGAAAGTGCCCGCTGCGTCAAGAAACGCTTGGAATACATGACTTCAGAACGAGCTACGGAGGCAGACGCTCCACTGTCACGCTAGTGCCTATAGGACAAAGTCAACGAGCTGAAGGCTCACCGGCTGGCCTATTCTGATTTCCAGATCCGCTACGCCATCCCCGTTAACGTCTGCCTGCACGTACGTCGTGAATCCATCTGTGCCGATAAAAGCACGCAACTCACCTGCTACGTTGTTGAAGGCACTGTCACCGATGAACAAGAAAGCTTGGTTACCCTCAACATTGCTGTCAGCATCGATTGCAGACAGGTCAACTTTGTCATCTCCCGATACGAAATCGAAGATGGTGTCCGAACCCGAACTAACTTCGCTGTCCTCAGTGGTCCTGTAGGCAAAGGTGTCAGAGTCACTGGAGCCACCTAATTGATCTGCACCCGGTCCGCCGTAGATTGTGTCATCACCGTCCTCACCAAGGAGCAAATCATTGCCGTCTCCGCCATTGAGACGGTCGCTGCCTTCATTAGCCACAATGAAATCGCCGTATTCACCGCCACTGAGAGTATCATCAAAGCTTGAGCCATAGATGGTTACTGCTTCTATGCTGGTCAGTACTTTTGTTCCGATGGGAGTTACCACTGAGCCCTCATCCAGTGTATATGATACGCCCGAGGCCGCACCGTTGAAGTTCAGGGTAGTGCTATCAATGCCGGTTCCACCATTCAGAAGGTCGTTCCCTGTTGCACCGTCGAGTGTGTCGTCACCAGACTGACCATTAAGTACGTCGTCGCCGTCCTGACCATAGAGGAAGTCAGCATTTGCTCCGCCAGTGAATGTGTCATCAAACGGTGTTCCAATCACTGACACCGCTTCGATGCTGCTGAGTACCTTGGTGCCTGACGCAGTCACTACTGGGCCGTTGTCTAATGCGAATGAGACACCTGCGTTCGCATCGTAGAAAAAGTTTATAGATGCTGTATCAATCCCTGGTCCGCCATTGAGGCGGTCGTTCCCTCTTGAACTATCGAGTGTGTCGTCCCCAGGTCCGCCATTAAGTATATCGTCACCAAATTCATCATAAAGCCAGTCATTGCCAGAGCCGCCGTTGAGCGAGTCGTCACCAAATTGATCATAGAGCTGGTCATTACCAGGGCCGCCGTTGAGCAAGTCGTCACCGAAAAAGTCAACCAAAAAGTCGTCGCCGCCAAGTCCGTCGATGGTGTCGTTACCAAATGTACCTTCAAGATAATCGCTACGGTTTGTCCCCTTGATTGGCTTAGCCATTTTCACCTCCGTAGAATAGCAACAAGCAACTTGGTATTTGCTTATACTGATGGAAAACAACTTTAGGCTTTTACACGGATGGTAGATTACTTATCCCAGAAGCAATACAAAGACGTCCAAGGACATTCGTAAGATCCTTGTGACGCTCGAATATTACCACCACGCGGTCACATTAGTTTGCAAGTGAGCATACGCCTGTGCAGCGGTAAGTACAAGGCGCATAAAAGGAGAGAAAGATATTTTTCCAGCCGACATGTCGAAATTGTTTAGCTGGATTAGCCACACCTTAGCAGGATTATATACTACTTATCGGTCTAAAAAAGCTTATTTGACGAAAATTTTCAGTAAGCTATCCCATGTTCTTGCACAACATTGGTGGTGTTCTCTAAATTAAGGATGAGCAATGCCGCCACTGTTAATCAGAGCCACCACAACTGTGATGTGCTATTCGGCAGCTTTTCTCTTATGCCGTGAGTAGACTAGACTCACCTCATCAACTGCGCGGCGACCATAACGAACTGTCTATCGAGTCTGTCCTGAGTGGTGTCACAGCGAACTGACTTACGCTTCAACGCTGCTCATCAAGTGGCCTTAGGCTTGGAACGCAAATCGCCTTCTTCCGAGTCCTCTTTGCCTAGCCTAGTCAGGCGCACTTTGACCTTGGTCAGAGTGGCGAGCAGACAAAGGCAGGGAGTGCACCGCCCGTGAGGTAGGCGTTCTCATCATAGAGCGCCTTTAGGGTCTTGGCTCTTCTTCCATCGAGGCCAGCATCTGAGCAATGAGTGCGCGGATCTGGCGTCGCAGCTCAATGGCCTCCTGCGTGAAGTGTCCGTGCTTGTAGTTGCCGTTGCGCTCGCCCTTTGGTGCCCCGCTGCCCTTGGCCCCACCATGCATCCGACACCGCTGCCTGCCCCGAACCGCAGGGGCGCGGCAGGGCTCCCCTGAGCGGGTACGGGCTCCGCAACGAGGTGCCGCAAGCAGACAATCCGGTTCATTCTCCCGGCGCATGGGGTTGTCAGCTGTTTTTCTCGTCATCCCCACCCCCTCCTGGTGCTGCCTGGGTCACTGCTCCAACGATGGCCTGACCACCCGCATGCACATGCACATGTTCGACCGTGACCTTCTGCTCGCCGCCGCGTCGCAGCTTTGATAACGCCTCCACCTGAGCCACAAAGGTCCGCTGCAGCTTGGTCGCAAGATTGGCGCAGGTTTGCATGTAAGGCACGGTTGACGACTGCTTGACCCGTCCGAGGAGATCCATCGCAAGCGCATGCGTCACGGCCATCTGGCTCGCCAGCATGGCCTCAATCTCATCCCGAGGACGCGCACCGTTCAGCACGGCCACAGCGGCATTCAACTGGGCTTCGGTGGGCATCCCGTCGCGCGGGGTCATGGCAAACAGGATGCGCTCGACCTCCGCGTTAGCGAAGTCTGCCGAGCGGGTGCCAAGGGCATCCAGGAGGCGAATGCTCCAGCCGTCATGGTCATTGTGGGTCGGACCCACATGCGTTTTGATGGTGCCGCATTCCTTCTTGGTCTGGAGGCTGGTGCTCAGAGGCTTCGCGCGTGAGGCCGCTCGCTTGGCAGCCTGTATAATGGCTGCCTGCTCGCTCTCGCCTGGTGGCTGCTTCTGCTCAACAACGGGTAAATCACCCGTCTTGGTCTTACGTGTCACGCTCTGCTCCTATGGTAGATTATATGTGTCCCTGTGGTGAGACCGTTGGAGTGCTCAATTGAGGGTTCACGGTCCTTCTGGTGAGACCGTGGGAGGTAATTTTCTTTCGTGAAGGGCGTTACTGTCCCTCCAGTGAGACCAGCTGTCCCTGTGGTGAGACCGGCTACAGATTTTGGCGGGTCAGGACGCCAGCTCATGAAGGCCTTTGAAGCGCGTCCTCCAGTTCTGTCGCAGGAGTAGAGCGTCAGGCGATACTCGCTGGCGCGGGGACTCTTACGGTCGAAGTGCCCCCGTGAGCAGCACTCTATGAAGCCTTTTGCGGTGAGATCCGCCAGGGCACGAGCAACGGAGTCCTTGGAGCAGCCAACCCGCTCGGCAGCATCCCGCACGGAAAGGGCGAGATAACCGTTGTTGCCGCCTTTGTAGCGAGCTGCCAGCTCAATGAAGACGCAGCGCGCAACCGCTGAGAGAGAGCGCCACGCGAGCAAGTTCAGCATGTGATGAGGAAGTGCCAGAAAGCGCTCCGTTGTACTTCGGCCCGTGTTGTTGTGTCGTCTGGGCATGAGGTGCCTCACAGCGGCCCTGAGAGGCTCAAGGACGCCCTTTCTAGATGATTGCGGGAAAAGGGTGCAGCCGGAGCCTGAACCCCGGCTGCTGGGCTTCTCAGACTCAGGAAAAGCCATCTGCTGCTTGGCGCAGGTCAGGCAGCATCGCGAGCCTCTCCGTGTCGGACGGTCCTCAGAAGCGTGACGCTGCTTCGGAGCACGTATCTGGCGTGTGTGCCTGCGTAGGGGCCGCCGTGCTTCTCGGTGACGGTCTCGATCACCACGTGATGATGTGAGCGAAGCCAGAACACGTAATGGGACCACCGGGGCATTGGGTCATCCATGGCTGGTGAGACACCCGTCTCGCCAGCTTGGACGAGCGTATGCAGACAGCGTGCATAGCGGCCTTTGATGGTCACGGCGGAGCGGCCATCAATGGAAGCAAGCAACTCAACCACGTCTCTCATCATCAGGCCTCCCGAGAAAGGCCGCACAGGTCGGCAATGACAGCCGCCAGAGCGGGGCTGACCTGCGCTTTGCGGGCAATGATGCGAACGGTTGGAAGGGACATCAGTTCTTGGCGGTGCTGACAGTCGAACAACGGGAGGTTTGCACAAGGCAAAGCCTTCCCTCTCGCGCTTTCGCGCGATTTCTTGTAAGCTCTCATTGTGTGAAACCTTTCAGCCCGGCTTGCGCAAGCGGCCGGGCGCTTTTTCGCTTTACGAGTTCGGCCGCTGTTTAATCGTGGGAAGTGAAGCCAACCAGCTCCGCAGGTCCTCGGCAAGAACGAGGGTGCGGTTGCCGTTCTTCACGGCGCGCAGGCGTCCTGTCTTTATCTCTTCATAGAGTGAGGTGCGGCCTAAGCCGGTATTCTCTGAAACTTGTCGTATTGAATAGCTGTAGGGTGAGTTCATGCAGTACCTCCGAAGTCCTCGTGAATACGGGCGAACGGAGGATGCGCGAATGCTGCCAAGGCCTCTACGTGGCATTTTCAGGTTTGTCTTCGACGAATATCTGCCACACCCGCGTTATGCCAGACGCAAGAGCTTCATCGGAATGGGTATGACGGCGACACTCTGGCGGCAAGAGGCTTTGCCAAGCGGCTATAAAGCGGACGAACGGTGCAGATGAAGCAACGACATTCCTGCTAGCACTGGAGGGGAGGCCGGCCTCATGGAACTTCTTCGAGAGATTGCCGACCGTTATTCGCCATGCATCGCCGGTTTGCCACCCCATGTAAGATAAGCCTTCGATTGCCTGTTTGGCGTTCTGGCAACCGCTGACAAGGTCCTCCAGCGTTTCGCGGGCTCTGGGAAGCGACGTTATGCGAAGGTGTCGCCGCAGATATGTCATGGCAAAATTTCGCGGTTCCCATTCGTCCGCTGGCGGAGGTGATCCCGTTTTTGCCCGCTCCGTGGCCATCAGCATCTCTTGTTGGTCATCCTCGCACTCGGCACTTGACGAGCCTAACTCGTGGAGAAGCTTGGTTCCGAAGCCCTCAACTTTGGCCAGTATGTCCAAAACATCTTCGCTGGTGGGGGATCTCTCAAACTGCAGCATAGCGAAATAAGCACCGGTGAGATGGTCAATTTCACTGCGCAGTTCAGGCTTGATTTTATGGCCTAGAGCCGACTCAAGCACGCCCCAGTTCTCTGCAGAAAAGTCCGACCGCTCGACCCTCACGGTCCCTTCAGGCGGCACTCTCTTTCTCTTCCTCCCCACGATTAGCCTCTATGTAAATTCGTCACGTAGGCACTTTCCTCTGCGCCCATAATGCCAAACCCGGGAAGAGCGGCTCGAATGGTATCGGCCACATAATTGGGCGCGAGATGAGCGTAGTGCTTCTCCGTCATCCTCGTATCTGCGTGCCCAAGCTGGGCCGCAATAACCCCCATGGGAACGCCACGCATGGCGAGCGCGCTCGCGTATGTATGGCGCAAGATATGGAACGTTGCGGCAGGTTCGATACCTACCCGTTGAGATGCTGCCTTGATAGGGCGGATCTGGTGGGAGGCTCCCCAAGGCTTCCCATCATCGCGCAGAAAGATGAACTCCTGCGCTCTCCGGCCAACGGTCAGTGCCTCAAACAACGTCTGGCCCTCGTCGTTCAGTGCCACATGGCGTGGCTTGCCAGCCTTGGAGGTCCGAACAGAAACCGTGCCTGCCTCTGAGTGATAGTCAGCCACCTTGAACCGGATGAGTTCGCCATACCGGCAGCCCGTCACAAGGGCACCTCTGACCAAGGCTCGGAAGTCAGGAGGGCAGGTGTTCACGAGGCGCAAGCACTCGGATGGGCTCAGGTAATGCACCACAGCTGTGTCCACCTCTCGGAAAGGCTTCACTCTCCGCCAAGCCTCGTCGGCGGTGACATGGCCCTCGTGGTAGGCATAGTTCAGGGCTGCTTTCAGGATGGTGAGAACGCGATTAGCAGTTGAGCGGCGACTCCTGACGCTTTCCGGGTCTGCCGCATTGAAGGCTTGGAGTTTGCGTGCCTTCAGACGCGGCGCTCGCCCCAATTTGTCAGATTGAGCTAGTTGCACATGCCAGCCGCGAATTCGGGTCACTGTAAGCTTCGCCACCTCGACCGCTCCCAATTCTGGAACGATACGGAGTTGCGCCGCATAGCGGTCCTTCTCAACCCCTTTAGAGCCTCTCCGCTCCCGGGCAGAAAAATATTCGGTGAGAGCGTCTGACACAGTATAGGCCCTCGTCTCAGTCTGGAACCCGAGGGCCTTTCTCTCCTCTGCCTTCCACCATTTCCGCGCTGCCTCCTGAGCGTGTCGGAACGCCATGATGGCGGCTCCATCGGCCTCTTGGAGGTCATCGGCAACTCCGAGGCGAGTTTCGGAGTAGCGGCCTGCTCCGAGAAAGCGGCGCGCCACCCATGTGCCGCCGCCATCGCGCACCCGCCGGTAACCAAGATGCAGCCCGGTCTCTAACGTGCGCCAGTAGGGTTTGCCTTGGGGCTTCAGTCGCAGGCGCGCCGCTCGGGTGTCAAGGTTTGTATCGCGAACAGTTCGGGCCATGGCGGGGAAGTCTCTCAGTGCATACCCAATTTTTGCCTAATAAACGTATTTAAATCAAGATGGACTCGGGTAAACACGTGCGAACTAAGATCATGAATAGAAATACCTAATTTCCATTCGCTATCGTCCGCTAGTGTGCGCGTTCAGCCCCTCTCACGGCGAAAACAGGGGTTCGAGTCCCCTAGGGAGCGCCACTCGATCAGGCACTTGGCTCGATCGTGGCGTCAAGCTCGGAATCCTCATCGACGATCTTCTCCGATAACGCTGGATCAGCCTCAACGCTTATGCGCGAGCAAGCGGGCTGTTCACGCAACGGCCATCCTTGCATGGGTCTCCAAAGTCGCAGGTCCGGAAGCTGAATCCAAGGAGCTTAGGAATATCCTGGATAATAGACTTACATCTTTACCCTGCGTCTTTCGGGTATTTCGGAGATGAATTGCCAAGAATTCCTGGTCAATGCCAATATAGCCAAGCTTTCAAACCTGCCCCAACAATAAATATCGCCGGCCGGTGCATCCGCTCGCCTTGCCGATGTGTATGCGGCATTCAGGGTTGAATGCCAGCGTGCCCTTGTGGCGTCCGGTTGTTCTTCGATGATGCTTAGAACGGCTCAGCTCGCGTGACCTCCCTGAAGCTCGAATTGCGGCACACCAAGGGAGTCATCGATGACTGAACAGAACCATACCGGACACCAGGGCCTCGCCTCGGGGGCAATCGGCGGACAGCATAGCGCGGCGGGCCTCAACGGAGCCAACCTCACGGCCGCTCTCCAGGCCTTCGGCAACGCCGACCGGGTGTTCTTCGCCGATCTGAACGAGCTCAACAACTCCGAGGCGGAGGGCGGGGCCCTGCTGCTTCTGAAGGGCAAGACCCTCACGGTCATCACCGCCGCCCGCGGCGTCGAGGCCGGCCAGACCCATGTCCAGCATATCCATGGCTTCGAGGACGGGCGCGACGCGAAGGTCCCGACCCTGGCCCAGGACGACGACCGCGACGGCTTCATCGAGCTTGCGGAGGGCCTCGACACCTATGGCCCCGTTCTGCTGAACCTGACATCCACCCCGGGCGGCGGGCTGGAGGGTTTCCCGACCCCTGCGGGCGACTCGTTCCTGTTCTCGCAATCTTATGATCTGTCCGATCCGAAGAACGGCGAGCTGGCGAAGCTCCTGGACGACGTGTCGCTGGCGCGGCGCGAGATCGTGCTCCACGGCGGGTCCGTGCGCGAAGGCCACGGCCAGGGCACGGGCGGCGAGGTCGACGGGACCGCAGGATACAAGCTCGTGCTGCCCATCGCGTCGGGCGAGATCCGCGAGCTGTCCTATGACAACGCGCTGGCCTCCTTCCAGGCTGCTGTCTCCCTCAAGCCCGGCAAGGCCATCCTCGGGGACAACGGAAGCGACGAGCTTCGGGGCGGCACGCGCGACGACTACCTGAACGGCCGCGGCGGCCGGGACGATCTGTTCGGCGGAGCCGGCGACGACTACCTCGACGGCGGGGCCAACCGCGACCGGCTGTTCGGCAATGCCGGCGACGACCAGCTCTACGGCGGCGCGGGCAACGACGATCTCACCGGCGGCGGGGGCCACGACCACCTCTATGGCGGCGCGGGCAACGACCGGGCCTTCTTCAATGTGTCGCGGGACGGCGCCGACAGCGTCAATCTCGGGTCCGGGTCCGACCGGGTGGATGTGAGTTCGGCCGCGGCCGGTCAGGTCCGCCTGACCTTCACCAGCGCGGAGGTGGGCGACGGGAAGGCCCTCGATTCCGGCGCCCTGGCCAACCAGGACGGCGGCCTTGCGGTCCGCCTTCAGGCGGAGAACGGGTCCGATGGGCTCAAAGGCGGGGTGAGCCGCTTCGACGACGAGGGCATCACCTTCCTGGCCTCCTCCGCCGGGCTCACGTTCGACGTGCGCGACCTGGTGTCGGGCGCGGCCCGCGGCGACCGGTTCGAGGTCGTCACCCTCGGGACCAAAGGGGCCGACGCCCTCAAGGCCGTGCTGTCCGACCGCGCCTATTACTTCAACGCCGGCATGGACAACGACCAGGTGACCGGCGGCAGCGCCAATGACTTCCTCGTGGGCGGGGCGGGCAACGATGTCCTGAGAGGTCGGGGTGGGAACGACAAGTTCATCGGCGGCGGCGGCAACGACCTGATGTCGGGCGAGGCGGGCGACGACGCCTTCATCTTCAACGCGCTCCTGAACGCCTCCACCAATGTGGACAGGATCAGCGACTTCCGCTCGAGCGACGACACGCTCCAGCTGGATGACGCGGTGTTCGCCGGCCTTGCGGCAGGCGCTCTCGATGCGGGGGCCTTCGCCCTGTCCACCTCGGCGGGCGAGGCGGATGACCGGATCGTCTACGACCAGAGCACGGGCAACCTGTTCTTCGATGAGGATGGCGGCGCGCGGGACGATCTCACGCTCTTCGCCAGGCTGACCAACAAGGCCAGCATTGCGGCCAACGACTTCCTGATCGTCTGATCGGAAGGCTCGCAACGAGCCCCGGCTCGATCCGAACGGCGCAGGCGCGGGTGGCGAACACCCGCGCCTGCGCCATATTCCGCCGATCGCATCACGCCTCGCCGGCGCAGGGTCGGGCTCAATGATCCTTCGGCCCCGGCACGGGGCGCCTTCCCGCCGATGGTCCAAGCGCCGGCCGCAACCCACGAAAGCAACCGCACCATGAGACGGATCCTGGCCTTCGCCTTCGCCCTCTCGCTCCTCGGCCTCGACGGGGCGCTCCATCGTTCCGCCGCCGAGGAATTCGCCAGCGGCGGCGTCGGGATCACGGTCGAGCGGTTTTCCCCCGGCGCGCCCGGCAATCGCCCCGCGGTCATCCTGCTCCATGGGGCGGACGGACCCGGGTCCCGCTATCGCGCGGCCGCAAGGGAGGTGGCGGCCGGAGGGTACAACGTGTTCCTCGTGCATTACCTGAACCGGACCGGCCAGTCCCGGGCCTCCTACAGCACGATCTACCAGAACCTTCCCGTCTGGACCGGCACGGTGCGCGACGCCATCGGCTACGTGCAGCGGCAACCGGGGGTGGACCCCGGGCGGATCGGGCTCCTGGGCGTGTCCCTCGGCGGCGGGCTTGCCCTTGCGGCGGCGCAGCAGGACGGCCGCGTTCGCGCGGTGGTGGATTATTTCGGCTTCGTGCCCCGGGGCTTCGGGTCCGGGCGGCTCCCGCCGACCCTCGTCCTGCACGGCGCGTCGGATTCCATCGTTCCCGTGTCCAACGCCTATGACCTCCAGGGCATCCTGCGGGCGCGCGGGGTCCCGCACGAGGTCCAGATCTATCCCGGTCAGGGCCACGGCTTCACGGGCGCGGCCGAAGCCGATGCGTCCGCGAGGATCAACGGGTTCTTCGCGCGCTACCTTGGCGGGCGGGCGGCCCCGGCGGGTCGTTCGGCGATCCGGTCGGAGGGGAGGGGCCCCGCCTCCTCCCGTGCGGGCCGGGGATCGTGAACGGGAGCATCTGCCCCCGGCAAAGACCGAAACCTCGGCCGGACTCGCGCGTTGACCAAGCTGGGTTCTGACCAGGGGACGGCTGTTGACCGCTGATATCGTTGAAATCTACTGGAACGCGCGCCCGCACCTGGAGCTCCTGGGGGTCAACCTGCGCCGCGGCGGGATCGATGACAGGGGCCAGAAGGTTCTGGAGGAGGTGCGCAAGAGCCTGACGGAAGCGTTTCCCGGCGCGCCCGTCCTGGTTCGGATCACCGTGCATTCGGCAGCCCCTGCCGACGACCTGCGGGTCCTGCGCCAGGGCGTCGAGCAGTCCCATTGCCTTCCCGAGCTCCGCGCGGCCATCGAGCAGGCCATCGAGCGCACCCAGCGCGAAGCGGCCTGATCCACGCAATCCGAACATGGCCCCGAGCCTGAACGCCCGGGCTTCCGGCGCGACTGTGCCGGTTGCGAACCGGGCCGCGACAGCGCTACCTTGAGGCCATAACCACGACGAAGCTGACCCGGCGCTTCGATGCTCCCGCCCCGGTGGTCTACCGGGCGCCGATCGACCCCGATGCGGTTTCGGCCTGGATGTTCCCCGAACGGGCCGGGGCAGCCTCTGGCGCGGGTGCCGGAGGGCATATTCGGGAAATCGGAGCCAAGACAACGCCCCTGGCGCGAACTGGTTCCGGCTAAATATCGGGGATCTTGGCAATTGTTATGTTCCGTGCGAAGCTGCCCTTGTTGCTGGTGATGATTGCTCACGTGCGTTTCGCTGATCGTTCCGCTCGGATGCGTCCGACCAACCCCGGGAGCCGCTCTGCCATGACAGATGCCCCCCTCGTTCTCCTGATTGAGGATGAGACGATGATCGCCATGATGGTGGAGGACGAGCTCAGGGACGCCGGGTATCGGGTCGCCGGGCCCTTCGCCACCTGCAGCGCCGCCTCCTCCTGGCTGTCGGCCAACACGGCCGATCTCGCCGTTCTCGACACCCGCCTCCAGGACGGCTCTTGCCGGGCCCTCGCCCTGGAGCTGAGAGGCCGCAGCGTCCCCTTCGTGGTGTATTCCGGTGCCATCGACACCAACATGACCGAGCTCGAGGGTGCGCCCTGGGTGGCAAAGCCCGCCCCGGGAGCGGCGCTCCTGGACGCCCTCAAGCAGGTGACGGTCGACCGCCGCCAGAACGCCGCCTGACGCCGGCCGTCTGAGCCCGCGCGGCTTCCAATCCGTCCCGGTGCTCCGGGGGCATGAGGCCCCGCAGCTCCGCGTAATCGGCGTCGTTGCCGATCCAGTCCAGGGGCTCGTTCCTGCGGCCGACCACGAGGGTGGGGAAGCGCAGGCCCGGCGCATAGATGGTGCTCAGGGCGGCGCTCACGTTGACGGGCCGGTATTCGCCCCCGTCCCGCTCCGGCAGCGGGCTCCGGTTCCACCGGTCGAGAACGCTCCAGTGGAGCATCTCCCCGATGGGGTTGGCGTGCGGGGGGAGCCGGGCCAGCCGCAGGCCGGGGCTGGGCTCCCGGATGGATTGATCACCCGGATCCTCGGCACGAGGCGGCTGTAGGCGTAGAGCGCGGTGCGCGACTCGTAGAGGGTGCCGTCCGGGGAGCCGACGATCTCCGGCCCGTCCCGGTAGCGCTTGAGGCCGAGCCCTTTCGCGTCGATTCGGTCGAGCATCCATCGCAGGGCCAGATCGGAGAGGCGGCGGTCCTCGTAGCCTCCGCCGATGTTGGAGTGGACCCCCGGAAACCAGACCTGCTCGACGGACAGGTAGTTCTTGTGGTCGGGATAGGCCCAGAGCGAAGGCCCGAACGGCCCGCGCTTCTCGTCCACCGCAAGGGCATGGAGCGCGTGATCGACGATGGACGACAGCTTCGTGTCGTGGAAGGCGTAGCGGTGCCGGTTCCAGGCCGCGAACACCTCGCCCGGAATGCCCAGGGCGCCCACGGTGTCGAAGACCCCCAGGCACGTGATCCGGACGTCCGGGTGGGTGAAGCGCGAAAGGGCGTGGCGATCGCCCGGATAGCGCTCCTTCGGCGGGGTCCGGTAATGGGCCCAGGCGAACGCCTCGAGGTCCGGCCGGCAGTGCTCCCGGGTGAGCAGGCCTGCGGCCCCCACATAGCCCGCAAGGCTCCTGGCGGTGAAGGCCCCGCGCGAGAAGCCGAAGATGTAGATCTCGCAGCCGGGCTCGTAGAACTGGCACAGGAAGCGATAGGCCTGGCGCACGTTGTCGTCGAGGCCGGCTCCCGTCGCGCCCGCGATGAGGCGGTTGATGCGCCCCTCCGTGCCCACCCCCTCGTCGTAATAGATGCGCTGCTTCTCGACCGCCGCGCCCTCCCCGCCAGAGCGGATCGATCAGGTCGCGCAGGACCACCACGTTGGTGATGGGATCGGCGCTGTCCGCCGCATTCCATGTGCCGTCCAGGCAGAGGATGAGCCGATCCATGGAACCTCGCCGTCCGGGTGCTCCGAGGCCAAGACGATACCCCGGTGGGTTTTCCGTTCCACCGGAATTAAGGGGGATGGCGGCGCTCCCGTCACGGGATCGGGTTCGACGGCCCCTGGGCGATGACCATGAAGACCGCCGAGAGCACGCCCGCCAGGGCCAGGCTGAAGGCCAGGATGGTCATCACCGGGATGTGGCGGCTCTTCCAGACCAGGCGCACGGCTTCCTTGTGGTCCTGCGGGGTCACGGGGTTGCCGGCCGCCGCCTGCCTCATCAGGGTGTCGATGTCGTCGAGCAGGTCGAGCAGTTCCCTGGACTGGGTCTGCTGCCGCCACTGGCGGCGCTGGCCCGGGCTGGTCTTGAGCCTGACGGACCTGGCCTCGAGGCGGGCGCGGCTGCGCGCCTCCCGGCGGATCGACGCGATGCCGAGCCCCATGAGCAGGGGCACCAGGGCCACCAGGCCGAGGACGATCCAATCCGTGACCGTGAGGGCAGACAGAACATCGTTCATGGCCGATCTCCTCCGCAAACCCGCGTCAGCCGGCGTGAGCAGGATAGGCCGGAGGCCGCTCCGGCGGAAGCACGGGACGAACGCCCGGGCGGCGGCATGGCGTCCCGCCCCGGGGGCTGCCCTTGCGGGCGGGAGCGGCCCCGGTCTGCGTCAGGACGCCAACGGGACGGCGGATTTCACGGCGCGGCCCTGGAGCGGCGGACGATTCCGTTCAATCGTCCGCCGCTCCGGGTCTTGCTTGTGCCGCATCGTGCGCAAAACCGGTACGCGATTTTGCGCACGATGCCCTAGCGGTAGAGATAATTCGGCAGCCACAGCCCGATCTGCGGGAAGATGTAGAACATCGCCATGGCCACCACCACGAGCATCAGGAACGGCATCACGCCCCGGAAGATGTCGTTGATGCTCACATGGGCCGGCGCGACGCCCTTGAGGTAGAAGGGCGCCATGGCCACGGGCGGCGACAGGAACGACGTCTGGATGTTGAGGGCGATCAGCACCCCGAAGAAGATCGGGTCGATGCCGAAGTTGTCGAGGAGCGGCAGGAAGATCGGCACGAAGATGACGACGATCTCGGTCCATTCCAGGGGCCAGCCCAGCACGAAGATGATGATCTGCGTCAGGATCAGGAACCAGAACGGCGACAGGTTCAGGCCTGTGACGAAGTTCTCGATGGGCTGGTGGCCGCCGAGGAAGGCGAAGATCGACGAGAAGATGAAGGAGCCGACGAAGAGCCAGCACACCATGGCCGAGGTGCGCGCGGTCAGGATGACGGATTCCCGCAGCTTGGCGAAGGACAGGGAGCGGTAGGCGCCGGCCAGGAGCAGGCTGCCGAGGGCGCCCACGGCGGCGGCTTCCGTAGGGGTGGCGATGCCGAAGAAGATCGCCCCGAGCACGGACAGGATGAGCAGCGCTAGGGGGAAGAACGAGGTCCCGAGCGCCCACAGCACCTTGCCGAAGGACGCCGCGCGCTGCTCCTCCGGCAGTTTCGGGGCGAGGCTCGGGTTCAGGGTGCAGCGGATGATCACGTAGGCCATGTAAAGGCCTGCGAGCATCAGGCCCGGGAAGAGGGCGCCCGCATAGAGCTTCGGCACGGACACGCCCGCGGTGGCCCCGTAGAGGATCAGCATCACGCTCGGGGGAATGAGGATGCCGAGGCAGCCACCCGCGCAGACCACGCCGGAGGCGAGGCGCACGTCGTAGCCCGCGCGCAGCATGGCCGGGAAGGCCAGGAGGCCCATGAGGGTGACCACCGCGCCGACGATGCCCGTGGCGGTGGCGAACATGGCGCAGGTGAGGAGGGTGGCCACCGCCAGGGACCCGGGCAGCCCGCCCACGGCGATCTGAATCGCGTTGAACAGGCGGTCGAGGATGTTCGCCCGCTCGATGATGTAGCCCATGAACACGAAGAGCGGGATGGCCACCAGAGTGTCGTTGGTCATCACCGAATAGGCGCGCTGCACCACCAGGGAGAACACGATGTCGCCCATGGCGAAATAGCCGAAGCCGAACCCTAGGGCCATCAGCGTGAACGCGATGGGAAATCCGAGCATGATGAAAACCACGAACAGGGCGAGCATCACCACGCCCAGTTCGGGATTTCCGAGCCCCCACGATGCCAGCATCAGATGCTCCCCCTTGTAAGGCCTTGTTGTTCGGCCTGTTCGAGGATGAGCTTCTCGGTCTCTTCCACGTCATGGAGGCGGGGCGGCCATTCCCCGGTGCGCAGGCAGGTGATGCAGCGGATCACTTCGGCCACGCCCTGGAACGCCATCAGAATGCCCACCGCCGGGATCAGCGCCTTGAACGGATAGATCGGCGGCCCGTTGGGCGAGTTCATGGAATGCTCGTTCATCATCCAGGACATCTGGCTGAAGGGAATGCCCGCATAAACCAGGGCGAGGATGCCCGGAAAGAAGAACAGGAAGTAGAGAACGAGGTCGAGCCCGGCCTGCCGCCGCGGCCGCCAGGAGCGGTAGAGGAAGTCGCCCCGCACATGGCTGTTGCGGGCGAGCGCATAGGGGCCCGCCACCATGAAGAGAAGGCCGTAGAGCATGTAGCTCGCGTCGAAGGCCCATTCCGTGGGCGCCCGCAGCACGTAGCGCGCGAACACCTCGTAGCAGATGGCGAAGGTGAGCACGAGGATCGCCCAGGCCACGGTCTTGCCGATGAAGGTGTTGATTCGGTCGACGAGATACACGAAGCGCATGGGCGAAGCCCTTTTCGTCAGGAGCCTTCGGAACGTGGTGCGAGGGCGGCGCGGATGCGCCGCCCTCGTTGTTGGTAACCGGACTTCCCAGCGTCTGACGCACCACAGCGCCCCCGTCCTTCGGGACGGTGCCGACGCACCTCTTCAGGATGAGGCCGGCCTGCGCTCGTCCTCAGGTGGCCTTGAAGAAGTGGTTGTAGGCCATCTCGCGGGAGGGCTCGTTCAGGCGCTCGTAGGCGTAGGTGCGCTGCACCCAGGCCTTCTGGCTGTCGATCACCTTCTTGAAGAAGGCGTCCTTCGAGAACTCGTCGACCACCTTGTTCCAGGCTTCGAGCTGCGCCTTCAGCACCGATTCCGGCGTCGGCTTGATGGTGACGCCGCGCCCTCTGATCGCCTCAAGGTCCTTGGAATAGCGGTCGAGGGCCTTCCACGACATGTCGGCGGACTCGGCCTCCGCGGCGTATTTCACGATGGCCTTCAGCTCGGCTGGCAGGGCGTCGTACTTGGCCTTGTTGAAGATGAGCTCGAAGGTCTCGCCCACCTGGTGGTAGCTCTGGAGCATGTAGGTCTTCGACACGTCCGGGAAGCCCAGCACCAGGTCGGAGGAGGGGTTGTTGAACTCCGCTCCGTCGATGACGCCGCGCTCCAGGGCGGGCACGATCTCGCCGCCGGCCAGGATCGTCACCGCCGCGCCGAGCTGGCGGTTCAGGTCGGCCGCAAGGCCCACGGTGCGGTACTTCAAGCCCTTGAACGCGTCCACCGAGGTGATCTCGTTCTTGAACCAGCCGAGGGGCTGGGCCGGCATGGGACCCGAGAGGAAGCCCACGATGTTGAGCTTGAGGATCTGCTGCTGCAGCTCGTTGTAGAGGTCGTAGCCGCCGCCGTAGTTCATCCAGGCGAGGAACGAGTTGGCGTTCCAGCCGAAGGCCGGGCCGGTGCCGAACAGGGCGAAGGCCTTGTTCTTGCCGTACCAATAGGCGGCGACCCCGTGGCCGCCGTCGAGGATGCCCGCGTGAACCGCGTCCTGAAGCTGGAAGGCGGGAACCACCGCGCCGGAGGCGAGCACGTCGAGCTTCAGGCGTCCGCCCGACATGTCGTTCACGCGCTTGGCGAAGTCGCCGCAGAACTCGTGGAAGATGTCCCGGTTCGGCCAGGTGGACTGGAACTTCCAGGTGGTCGTCTGGGCCCGGGAGACCTGGGGCGCGGCGACGGTGGCGGCGGCGCCGAGGCCGGCGACCTGCAGGAAATGGCGACGAGATTTCTTGGTTGCGCCGGAAGCTTTGGCTTCCGTGGTTTTGTCTATTGTCATTGTTTCTTCCCTATATCCCCTCGTTCTCGTTTAAGGATCGCGCTTTCCCGAAGGCTGGGGCGCGTTATTTCTTTGGCGCAATGTAGCGGCATAATTTGAAGAACTTCAAGGGACCCCGCCGAATGCTCCATGGCCCGCGGGCGCCATTCGGGTTCGACTTTCTGCCTAGATCGCTGCACTTGAAATCCCGGGCTGCGGCCCCGGGTGCCTCCCGGAGGCGGCGCGGGAACCATGGGCCGCACCGTTGGTTCACCCCGCACGTCGCCGGACGATCCCCGTCTTGTCCAGGGGAGACCGGTCCCGTCGGCGTTCTCCTCTGCCAGAACCGAATGGAGCTCACATGCGCAAAGCCCTCATCCTGGCCGCCGGCCTCGTCTTCGTCGCAGGCTCCGCATGGGGCCAGGGCTCGTCGCGGTATCGTGATGACGACGGCGGCAGGGACTGGCGCGAAAGCCGCCACGGCTACGACCGTCACGGGCACGAAGGCGGCCGCGACCGCTGGCGCGGCCGGATCATGCGCGAGGACGACGATGACGGGGACGACGCCCGCGAGGATCGCCAGGGCCGCGGCGCCCGCTTCTTCCTGCGCAGCGGCGACACGCAGCTTCGCATCGTCTGCGGCGACCGGGAATCCACCCAGGCCTGCGTGGACGCGGCGCTGAGGATGTTCGAGCGGGTGCAGTCGCAGCCCGCCCGCCCGCCCGCCTCGCCGCAATGATCCCGGCCTCATCGCGCGGGAGGCCCGCATGAGGGACGGCGACCGGGACGCAGGCTTTCCGGTCCTGGCCGGCATCCTGTTCGGCCTGGGCCTCGGCGGCTTCTTCGACGGGATCGTGCTGCACCAGTTGCTGCAATGGCATCACCTGCTCACGTCCGCCGGCTATCCGCCCGACAGCGTCGAGAACCTCAAGGTCAACACCCTCTGGGACGGGCTCTTCCACGCGCTCACCTACGTGTTCGTGGCGGCGGGCCTCGCGGTTCTGTGGCGCGCGGCGCGGCGCACGCATCTGCGCTGGTCGAGCAAGCTGCTCCTGGGCACCCTGCTCATGGGGTTCGGCCTGTTCAACCTGGTGGAGGGCACGATCAACCATCAGATCCTCGGCCTCCACCACGTGAACGAGACCGCGCCGCGGGAGCAGTGGATCTACTGGGACCTGGGCTTCCTGGCCTGGGGCGCGGCCATGCTCGCTGGCGGCTGGCTCCTGCTGCGGGCCGGGTGGCGCGAGACCCGCTAGAGCTGGTTCCACTCCCGTGGAACCAGCTCTCGTCCTTGCTGTGCCGCATTTTTTTTGCGGCGAACCGGACCACTTCGCCGAAAAATGCTCTAGACCCGCGCCAGGGCAGCCAGGAGATCGGCGAGCAGATCCTCGCGGTGCTCCAGGCCCACGGAGAGCCGCACCAGCCCGTCGGAGATGCCCATCTCGGCCCGCAGCTCCGGGGTGAAGCGCTGGTGGGTGGTGGTGGCCGGATGGGTGACCAGGCTCTTGGCGTCGCCGAGATTGTTGGAGATGCGGATGAGCCCGAGCCCGTTCATGAACCGGAACGCCCCCTCCTTGCCGCCCTCCACCTCGATGGCGATCATGGTGGAGCCGCCGGTCATCTGCCGCCGGATCAGGTCCGCCTGCGGGTGGTCCGGGCGGCCGGGATAGACGAGGCGGCGCAGTTTCGCGTGGCCGTGGAGGGCATCGGCCAGGAAGCCCGCATTGGCGGTCTGGCGCTCGACCCGCAGAGGCAGGGTCTCGAGGCCTTTCAGGAGCACCCAGGCGTTGAAGGGCGACAGGGACGGGCCCGTCATGCGCAGGAACTGCTGCACCCTGGTCTCGATGAAGTCCCTGGAGGCCAGGATCACGCCGCCCAGGCACCGGCCCTGGCCGTCGATATGCTTGGTGGCGGAATAGACCACGCAATCCGCCCCCAGCGCCAGGGGCTTCTGGAAGAGCGGCGTGGCGAACACGTTGTCCACCGTGAGCGTCGCGCCCGCCCCGCGGGCGATCCCGGCGACCCCCGCGATGTCGATCATCTCCAGGCCCGGGTTGGAGGGCGTCTCCAGGAAGAAGGCCCTGGTCTCGGGCCGCACGGCCCGCCGCCACCCGTCGAGGTCCGGCCCGTCCACCAGGGTGCAGCCGACCCCGAACCGGGGCAGCAGGTCCTCCACCACCCAGCGGCAGGAGCCGAAGAGGGCGCGCGCCGCCACCACGTGGTCCCCCGCCCGAACCTGCCCCATCATGGCGGCCGTGACCGCCGCCATGCCGGTCGCGGTGGCGCAGGCGGCCTCCGCCCCTTCGAGGGAGGCCATGCGCTCCTCGAACATGGTCACGGTGGGATTGGAGAAGCGGCTGTAGCTGTAGCCGGGCTCCTCGTTCAGGAAGCGCCGCTCGGCGCTCTCGGCGCTCTCGTAGACGAAGCCCTGGGTGAGAAACAGCGCCTCGGAGGTCTCGCCCAGGGGCGTGCGCTCCTGGCCGTCATGGACGAGGCGGGTTTCGAGACGGGGGCCGGGACATCGGGTGTTTGTCATGGGTGATTGTGTACGGCCGTTCTTTATAAAGAACAAATGTTTTCTACCGCAGGGCCCCTCCGTCGCCCAGGAGCCGCCGGATGCAGGCCTCCAGCGATTCCCGCCAGGGCGGCAGCGCCACCCCATGGACGCTGGCGAGCTTGCCGCAGTCGAGCCGCGAGTTGGCGGGCCGCTTGGCTGGAGTCGGGTAGTCCGCCGTCCCGATGGGCCGGACCCTCGCGGAGGGGCCCCCATACCGGGCCGAGACGGAAAAAATCTCCCGGGCAAGGTCCGCCCAGGTGGCGAACCCCTCTCCGGCCATGTGGAAGACGCCCCTTAAGGCGCGCTCCTGCGGCCGCTCCAGGAGGTTGCGGCCCACCGTCAGCACCCCGTCGGCGATGTCGTGCGCGCCCGTGGGCGATCCCACCTGGTCGGCCACCACGCCGATCTCGTCCCGGTCGCCTGCGAGGCGCAGCATGGTCCTGACGAAGTTCCTGCCGAAGGGGCTGTAGATCCAGGCGGTGCGCAGGATCGCGTGGTCGGGGTTGGCGTCCGCCACCGCCTCCTCGCCCAGGAGCTTGGAGGCGCCATAGGCCCCCAGCGGCCCCGTGGCGTCGTCCTCCCGGTAGGGCCGGCTTGCGGTCCCGTCGAACACGTAGTCGGTGGAGATCTGGACCACCGGCGCGTTCATGGCGGCGGCGGCGCCTGCCACCGCGCCCGCCCCGATGCCGTTGACGGCCTGGGCCAGCTCGGGCTCGGATTCCGCCTCGTCCACGGCCGTGTAGGCGGCGGCGTTCACGACCAGGTCGCCCCCGGTCTCCAGCAGGATGTCCTCGATGCCCGAAGGGTCGGCGAGGTCGAGCCGGGGCCGCCCCAGCAGCACCGCCTCCACCCCGTGGGCGGGGGCGCGCTCGGCCAGGGCGCGGGCCACCTGTCCGTCCCGGCCGATGACGATGACGCGCATGATCCCCGAACCTTTCAGGAAAAGGCGGGCGGCCGCAGGGGCCGCCCGTCCGGTCTCAGTTGCCGATGGCCACGCCCTCGCGGCGGCTGTCCGCGCCGCCCACCAGGCCCGCCGGGGTCACCACGATGGCGTGGATGCCGGAGTTCTGGTCGATGAGCTTGACCTCGTGGCCCTTGGCCTCGAGCGCCGCCTTCCAGCCCTCGGCCTCCGTGCCCGCCTCCAGCTCCGTGGGGCCGTTGCGGCTGCCCATGTTGGGCAGGTCGGCGGCCACCTGGGGGTCGAGCTTCCAGTCCAGGATGCCCACCAGGGTCTTGGCCACGTAGTTGATGATCAGGCTGCCGCCGGGCGAGCCCACCACCGCATGGAGCTTGTTGTTGGCGTCGAGCACGATGGTGGGGGCCATGGAGCTGCGCGGCCGCTTGCCCGCCTCGACCCGGTTGGCGATGGGCTTGCCCTCGTCCGTGGTGGCGAAGGAGAAGTCGGTCAGCTCGTTGTTGAGCAGGAAGCCGCCCTTGGTCATGATCCTGGCGCCGAAGCCGTCCTCGATGGTGGTGGTCATGGACACGGCGTTGCCGCTGGAATCCACGATGGACATGTGGCTCGTGCCCAGCTCGATCCCGTCGGAGGCGCCCCACAGGAAGGTCTTCTGGAACGGCGGGTCCCCCGGCTTGGCCTTGCCCATGGACCTGGCCGGATCGATCATCGCGGCGCGGCTCTTCAGGTAGCCCGGATCGGTGAGGCCCTTCACGGGCACGCTCACGAAGGCCGGATCGGCCACGTAGAGGGCCCGGTCCGCATAGGCGAGGCGGCCGGCCTCTGCGATCCAGTGCACCGCGTCGGGACCGGGCTTGACCGCCGCAAGGTCCTGGGTTTCGAGAATGCCGAGGATCTGCTGCACCGCCACTTGCCCTGAGCTCGGCGGGCCCATGCCGCAGATCCGGTAGGTGCGGTAGGGGCCGCACAGGGCCTCCCGCTCCTGGACCTTGTAGTTCCTGAGGTCGTCGAGGGTCATGTCCCCCGGATTGGTGGGGTGTCCCGTCACCGTGGCCACGATGTCCTGGGCGATCTCGCCCGTGTAGAAGGCGTCGGCCCCCTTTTCGGCGATCGTCCGCAGGGTGGCGGCGAAGGCCGGGTTCTTGAGCACGGTGCCCACGCTCTTGGGCGCGCCGTCGGGCCCGTAGAAATAGGCCCGGGCCACGGGATCGTTCTGGAGGTATTTCTCCTGGGTCAGCAGGCCGTTGAGCCGGGGCGAGATGGAAAAGCCCTCCTCGGCGAGGCGCGCCGCGGGCTCGATCACCTGCTTCCAGGGCAGCTTGCCCCAGTTCCTGTGCGCGGTCTCCAGCAGGCGCAGGGTGCCGGGCACGCCCACCGAGCGGCCGCCCACCACCGCGTCGTAGAACTTCATGGGCTTGCCGTCCGGCCCGAGGAAGCGCTCGGGCTTGGCGGCGGCGGGGGCGGTCTCGCGCCCGTCGAGGGTGGTCATGGTCTTGCCGTCCCAGAACACCATGAAGGCGCCGCCGCCGATACCGGAGCTTTGCGGCTCCGCCAGGTTGAGCACGAGCTGCACGGCCACCGCCGCATCCACCGCGCTGCCCCCGGCCGCGAGGATCTCGCGGCCCGCCTGGGCGGCCAGGGGATTGGCCGCCGCCACCATGTCCTTGGTGGCGGAGCCCGCCGTCTTGGCCGTGCGGCCCGTGGGGGCCTCGGGGGCCGGCATGACCGCCTGGGCGAAGGCGGGCGACAGGGCCGGGGCCGCAAGGCAGCCGAGCCCCACCAGGCTTCGTTGCAGAACGCGTTGGATGAGCATTGTTTTGGTTCCTCCCTCTCTCTTGGCCGCATGAGCGACGAACAAGAAGTAGGGGAGCCTAACAAAGGTTAAACGGGGAGCGCCACCCTGACGGGGATGAAACGGGGGCCGTCAGATCCGATTTCTGCAAATCCGAATTTTTGTCGTGTGCTCTATCACACTCCTGTCATTCTTCTGGTACATTATGGGAATCGCGGCAAGACACGAGGAGGAGGCCATGTACGCTTACAACCTGTTCCGTAGCACGCAGCCCGATGGCCTCGTCTGCGCCGTTCCCGAGGAGCGCACGGTTCCGCCCTTCGTCACTGGGCCGCACTGGCAGTTCGGCGGCCGCATCAGCGACAAGGAAACCCCCTTGGGGTTCGACCGCAAGGCCGCCAAGACCGGCGTGCGCTTCAACGGCTTCTACCTCTTCGCCTCCTTCCAGAAGGACCGCGCGGGCCGGTAGTTTTTCCTGCCGCATCGACGATGGTTTCGCCCGGCAGGTTCCCTGACCGGGCTTAATTTTTTTCAGCAGGCGCTCGAACAACGGGGGAGCATTGGAGGGCATGCCCTCGTATCACTTCGACCTTCGCTATGATGAAGAGCCCTGGTCCCACGACAGCCTGCCCTTCGACGACCCGGCCCAGGCCCGCGCCGCCGCCCTGACCCTGGCGACCGCGGTCGCCAGGGAGGACGCCCGCTTCGGCCGCCGGATCCAGGTGCGGCTCAGGGACCACAATCCCGACCCCATCGCCACCGTGACGCTCTCTATCACGGTCGAGCCGCCGATGTAGCCGGACCGGCCCTCGCAGCCTTCCATTCCGGTGCAGGACAAAGCGCAGAACGGCGCTTCCGCATGGCCTCGCCGCCCCATCGAAAACCGGCGCGCATCCTTGCTTCCGAACTCCTCCGTGAAGTCCCGCTCATCCGGCGCGGGAGCCCTCCTCACCGCTCTTCAGGCCTGCCGGAGATGGGCTTCTTTTACGCGCGGGCGGCGCGCCGGGCTCTCCTCCCCACCCATCTCAGGCCTGCCTGAGATGGGCTCTTGCCTGCGCAAGTCGGGAACACCCGACTTGCGGTGGGGAGGAGGTGGAGGTGGGAGTGTGAGCGATAGCCTATGAAGGTCCGGTGCCGACACCCCCACCCTGACCCTCCCAACAAGGGGGAGGGGAAAGGGGGCGTGGTTCCGAGCCAGGGATTCCCTTCCCCTCCGCTTTGCTCCGGCCGGGAATGACACTGCGCGTGAAGCTGGGTGTCATCCCCGGCGAGCCGAAGGCGAGGGAAGGGGATCGCGTGCAGGATGAGGCTCGCATTTCCCTCTCCCTTGCGGGGAGGGACAAAGGGTGGGGGTCGGAATGTCAAAGCTCCCTGCTTCAACGAAAAGCCAGGGTCCGTCGGCGCTTGATACGAAGGGCGCGGGTGTTAGGATCGCTGGGCTATCCGGAGATTGCTCATGACCCGTCCTGCCGTGCTCGCCGTTGTGCCGCTCTTGTGTTTCGGCGGAGCTTTCGCGCAGATCGTTCCTGCATCTCAGCCCTATGCCGGGCTGCAGGCCCGCGCCGTCAAAACCCTCTCCGAGCAGCAGATCGCAGATCTCAGAGCCGGGCGCGGCATGGGGCTGGCTCTGCCCGCTGAGCTGAACGGCTATCCGGGCCCCTTGCATACCCTGGAGAACGCGGAGGCGCTCGCCCTGACGCCCGACCAGCAGGCACGCACTGAGGCGCTGCTTGAGGCCATGAGGGCCGAGACCGTGCCCATCGGAGAGCGGCTGATCCAGCAGGAGGCGGACCTTGACAGCCTGTTCACCTCCCAGACAGCGCATCCCGCAAACTTGGGAGCGGCGACCGCTGCTATCGGGGCCACCCAGGGCCAGCTACGGGCCGCGCATCTGCGCTACCACCTTGCCATGATGGACGTGCTCACCCCTGAGCAGGTGCGCCGGTATGGCGAGATCCGTGGCTACGGCGGGGCCAAGACCGGGCCCACGGGCGCGCATCAGGGGCACGGCCAGCACGGGCAAGGGGCGCACCGGCCCTGAGGGGGCCGGGTCGACCCGCCTGCCTGGCGCACCCGGCCGGGCCGTGGCGATGCGCTACGGGAAGACCGCCGGTTCCCTGGTGTGCTCCGCCTCGCGGCCACCTTCGACTGAATCGAGCCTTCACGGGGCCTCGTCATGCCTGAAGAGCTTGAACTGGCGCGCTAACGGATTCCGGATATCCGTCAGGAGAGGCATTTCCGGAGAAGAAGCGCGTTTTCCCGACGTGTCCAAAGGGCGGGGATCTTCCCAACGCCTGATCTCCCAAACAAAAATAAGTGCGGCAACCGTCCTCCGCTCCAAGTCTTTGTCTGCATCATGCCCTGCAAAAGCGGGTCCCCTTTTGCGCTGGATGCTCTATGGTGCGCCGTTCCCGCTTCGCCATTTCCCGATCAGTCCTTTGAAATCCTCCCTTGCTCTCATCTGGGCCGTCACGGCCGCCACCACCCTGCTGCAGGCCGGCAACGGGCTGCTTCAGGTGCTCATGCCCCTGCGGATGCAGGGGGAGGGGTTTTCCGTCTCGGCCATCGGCCTCGTGGCCACCGCCTACGGGATCGGCTTCTCCACAGGCTGCTTCATCGCCCCGGCCTTCATCCGCCATGTGGGCTACATCCGCGCCTTCGCGTGCCTTGCGGCCATCACCGGGGTTACGGTGCTGGGGATGACGCAGGCGCATTCGACGCTGGCGTGGATTCTCCTGCGGGGGCTCACGGGGGTGACGCTCGCCTGCATCTTCACCCTGGCGGACAGCTGGATCAGCGCCAGCGCCACCTCCAGCCACCGGGGCCGGATGCTGTCGGTCTACATGATCTCCACCAAGGTGGCCCTGATGCTGTCGCCCCTAGGCATCAGCCTGGGCGACATCCGCAGCGACGGCCTGTTCCTGGCGGTGAACGCCATCATCACCCTGTCGCTCCTGCCCATCGCGGCCACGGCCACCCGGGAGCCCGCCCCGCCCCAGGGGGTGCGGATCGCCGTGAGGAAGCTGTTCTCCAACGCGCCGACGGCGGTGGTGGGGGTGTTCGTGGTGGGCCTCATGAACGGCCCGGTGGTGGCCATCGCGCCGGTGTTCGGCGTCGCCATCGGCCTGAGCCAGGACCGGGCCGCCGGGCTCATCTTCGCCCTTCAGGCCGGAAGCCTCGTCATGCAATGGCCCCTGGGCTGGCTTTCCGACCGGACGGACCGGCGCTACGTGATCGCCGGGCTCGCGGCCGGCACCTGCCTCGTGTCCCTGCTGATCATCGGGACCAGCGCCACGGGGGCGCAAGGAGCGGTCCTGTGGTCCTTCGCCGCCTGGGGCGGCCTGGCGCTCTGCATCTATTCGGTCTGCGTGGCCCATGCCTGCGATATCGTGGAGCCGGGGCAGATCGTCTCCACGGTGAGCACCATCCTGTTCTGCTGGGCGACAGGGGTCACCATCGGGCCCCTGCTCGGCGCGGCCGCCATGGAGCTCATGGGCCCCAGGGGCCTCTTCGTCTACGCGGCCGTGGTGTCCCTGCTGCTCACGGGTTTCGTCCTGGTGCGGATCGCCCAGGTGCGGCGTCCGGCCGCCGGGCGGGGCTTCGCCATCGTGGTGCCCACCAGCTCGGCCTCGGCGGCCCTCACGCCCCGGGCGGAGGCGGGGGCGCCCGCCGCGCCGCCTCACCAGGCGGAGGGACGCGAGGGCAGGGAGGCCTCGGCGGTGGCGCGGGCGGAGACGTCCTCGTAGCGGTCTAGGCGCTTGTCGATCATGGTGTCGATCTTTCCGTAGACCTCGGCCACGGTGAGCTGGCGGGTCTTCTTGCCGTCCTGGGCGAAGAACAGGGCCTTGTTGGACCGGGCGGCCGCCGGGAACACGCTGGGGGCGCTCTTCTTGGGGGTGTCGTCCACCAGGGCGATGAACCGGCTGGCGCTGTCCACCCCGAAGAAATGCGAGAGGTAGAATTCCGAGCGGCTGAGCTTGCGCCCGAGCCTGCTCTCGATCTTGGCCTTGTCGCGCTTCATCATCTCGGCCGCCATGAGGGCGGAGATGTAGGGGTTGCGTCGAAGGCCCAGGATGTGGGCGCGCATCTCCTCGTTGGCCACCGTGAGCTGGCCGTTCACCATCTGGATGGAGGCCGCCTCCGCGGCGAGCCCGTGCTGCGCCCCGAAGGTGCGCACGGTGTGAAGCCAGGTGCTGGTGATGAACTGGAACAGCCCCTCGGCCGAGGAGGTGGCGGCCCTGTTGGCCGGGATGAAGCTCGATTCCTTGTCGGCGAGCGCCATCATGTAGACCGGGTCCGCCCCGGTGGCCTCGGAGGCGCGCAGGATCGTGTCCACGATCCAGCGGGGCACCCGCATCTCCTCGAAGGCCACATGGTCCGTCTCGTCGAGGAAGAGCTGCTCGTCGTCCTCCGCGCCCTCCGCCACCGGAGGGTGGGTGAGGGGCATGGACAGGATGATCCGCTGCTGCACCGCAGCCGCGTCGAGCCCCTCGGCGGCCGGCTCGGGCACGATGCTCTCCAGAGGATCGGCGGCCGGGGCGGGCTGCTCGTTCAGGCCCGCAAGGTCGATCTCGGCCGGGGCGGCGAGCTCGATCCGCGGCTCAGAGGGCTCGGAGGGAGCGGTGGCGGCGGTGGCCGTGGTCATGGCGAGGCAGGCGCCCAGGCCCAGGCTCGTGGTCAGGTTCACCAGGGTCCTGCGAACCCCCCGCACGGGCCCTGCGCCCCGGGGCCGCAGCCACAGAACGGTCTCGTCCCCCTGGCGGGACGCCGAAAGCCGGTACGCGCCCGAAGACGCCGTCAAAGCGATGCCCATTCGCAGAATACCCCCTCGAAACGCCGCGTGGCCCAAAGCGGGACCGCAGTCCTTCTTCGTTCGGGAGGAGTCCTGATAGGCGGATATGACCAGATTAGGTCAGCTTGAGCATGGGATTAGGAATACAGTCCGTGGTGCGACCTTCTGCCGCCGGAACCAGGAAGATAATTCTATTATGGACGTCCGGGATGGCCCCGAACCGGCATCCCGGCGGTGGGAGAAGGAACGACCCCCTGCCGTTTCGCGGCCGGTGGCGAATCTTCCAGGCTCCTGCCAACGATCTTCCAGCCTTCTTCCAGCCTTCTTCCAACGGCCCGGGGACCGTCTTACCCCAGGATCAGATCCAGGGCAGGGGCGGGCTTGAGAAGCACCGGGCAGCCCGCCGCCACGAACACCACCGCGTCGCAGGCCTCGGCCACCCGCTGATTCAGCTGCCCCTGCCCGTCCCGGAACACGCGCCCGAGCGGGGTCGCCGGCACGATGCCATGGCCGACCTCGTTGGACACCAGCACCAGAGGCCCCGCCGCCCCCTCCACGGCCCGGACGAGGCGCTCCGCCTCCCGGTCGGCATCCCGTTCCGCCAGCACAAGGTTGGAAAGCCACAGGGTCAGGCAGTCCACCAGAACCACCTTTCCGGGGCCCACATGGGCCCGGATCGCCTCCGGCAGCTCCAGGGGAGCTTCCCAGGTCCGCCAGGAATCGTCCCGCTCCGACCGGTGGCGGTCGATGCGCTCCTGCATCTCCCTGTCGAAGGCCTGCGCCGTTGCGATATAGGTCCGGTTTGCCGATGCGGCCTCGGCGATGGACTGGGCCGTCCGGCTCTTCCCGGAGCGGGCGCCGCCCAGGACGAGGACGCGGCGATGGATCGTCATGAAGCGGCCTTCCCTGAACCCTGCTCTATCCCCTGAGGCGGTCGACGGGCAAGGTCATATGGACTTGGAGCCCCTCGGGCCGCCATTCCCGCTCCAGGGTGCCGCCGAGCTGGCCGGCGATGCTCCTCTGGGAGAGCTGGGTGCCGAAGCCCTCGAAGCCCGGCGGGCCGGCGATGGCCGGGCCTCCGCTCTCCGTCCAGAGGAGATCGGCGCTCTCGCCCTGGAGCGTCCATCGGATGGCCAGCCGCCCCCCCGGACCCGACAGGCAGCCGTATTTCGCCGCGTTGGTGGCAAGCTCGTGCAGCACCAGCGCAAGGCTCGTGGTCGTGTTCGAGCCGACGGATATGGCCGGCCCCTTGATGAGAATCCCGTCGTGGGCGCTCTCCCTGTAGGGCTCGAGCACCGCTTCGATCAATTGGGCAAGGCTCACCTCGGGCGCCGTCATATGGCCCGATGCGGCGGGCTGGGCCAGCTCGTGGGCCCGCGAAAGGGCGCTCAGGCGGCCGCGCAGGGCCGTGGCCATCTCCTTCGGGTCCTTGGCGGTGCGGGCCGTCATCGAGACCATGCCGTTGGCGATGGCGAAGAGGTTCTTCACCCGGTGGTTCAACTCGCGGGTCAGAAGCTGCTGGGCCTCCTCCGAGGCCTGCCGCTCGGTGACGTCGCTCATCACGCCGGAAATGCTGACCGCCCGGGAGGCGCCCCCTTCCTGAACGAAGAGAGCCTGCCCATGCGAGCGGATCCAGCGAAGCTTCCCGTTCGGCAGGAGCGCCCGGTACTGGGCCTCGTAGCGACCGTTCGACAGAGGATCCGTGGCCGCCGCGATGCTGTTCCTGACGGCAGCCCGGTCGTCGGGGTGAATCAGCTCCGAGGCCTCGTCCAGGGACAGGCTGTAGAGGCCGTCATGGGGGATATCGTAGAGGGCGCAGGTTCCCTCGTCCCATCTGATCTGGTCCGTCGTCAGGTCCAAGGTCCAGGTGCCGAGGCTGGCGGCTTCGAGCGCCAGCCGATACTGCTTTTCGAGGCGCCGGAGGGCGTCCTCGGCTTTCCTCTGGGCGTCCACGTTGGTGCTGGTGCCGAACCAGCGCGTCGCCTTGCCTGACGGATCCTGGAAGGGAGCAGCCCGGCTGAGCACCCATTCATAGCGTGCGGCCGCATTCCGGACCCGGTGCTCGCATTCGTAGGGCTGGCCTGTTTCAAGCGATTGCCGCCACCGGGCCTGGACCTGGGGCAGGTCGTCGGGATGAACGGCCCGGTGCCATCCGTCCCCAATGGATTGCTCGGGCGTGAGGCCCGTGAACTCGTGCCAGCGCCGGTTGAAGTAATCGTGATACCCCTCGGGACGAACCGACCAGACGAGCTGCGGCAGGGATTCCGCCAGAACAGCGAACTGGTTCTCGGTTTCGTTGAAATTCACCCTCTTCTCCTCGGTCGGACGCTCTTACGTCCAAGTTCCATCATAGTGACATCGTTCGAGACCTTTTCGAGACGGGCAACGCCACTTTGCCCAAAATGATCATTTCCCCAACGCAAAGGTAGCCCCCGCCAGGGTAAAGGATTAAGAAGCCCCTCGTCGACTGGCGGTTCCGACGGCCAGCGCATAGATGCAGGACAGTCCGCCGGCCGATAGGGCGACGTTTCCACCGCTTGAGGCTGATTGACCATTCCGATGAACCATGTGAGCCCTCATCCGGCCTCCCCTCCGGACATGTCGTCTGCTGAGGCCCTTCATCCGAAGGAGCGCCGCTCCCGCCGCTTCGCCTGGATCGGCATGGCGGCGAGCCTTATCCTGTTCGGCACGTCCATCGTCGTCCTCTGGCACATCGTCTCCGACATCGACGTCAACGAGCTGAAATCGGCCTTCACGGCGGCGAGCCTTCGCCAGATCGGCCTCGCGGTCCTGTTCACCACCCTGAGCTACAGCCTGCTCACCTGCTACGACGCCATCGCCCTCAGGCAGCTGAAGCTGCAGATCCCTTATCGCACAACGGCTCTGGCCTCCTTCACGAGCTATGCGGTGAGCTTCACCCTAGGGTTTCCCCTGCTGACGGCGGGCACCGTCCGCTACTGGATCTACTCGTCGAAGAATGTCAGCCCGGGCCGGGTGGCAAGCCTCACGGTGATCGCCGGCGTGACCTTCTGGCTCGGGATGGCCCTGGTCCTGGGCTGGACCATGATCCGACAGGCCGACGAACTGGCGAGCCTCGTCTACACCAACATCTGGGTGAACCAGCTCATCGGCCTGATCGCCGCCGCTTTCGTGGTGGTCTACATGATCTGGGTGTCGATCAAGCGCCGCGCCGTGAAGATCCAGGGCTGGAAGCTGGAGCTGCCGGGCTTTCGCCTCTCGCTGGCGCAGATCCTGATCGGCGCGGGGGATGTGTGCGCCGGAGCCGCCGTGTTGTTCATCCTCCTGCCCGGAGGCCACAACATCAGCTTCGAGACCTTCGTGGCGGTGTATATCTTCGCCGTCATGCTCGGGGTGGCGAGCCACGCCCCGGGCGGCCTCGGCGTTTTCGAGGCCACCGTTCTGCTGGCGCTCTCAAGCTATCCCCGCGAGCCAGTTCTGGGCGCGCTGCTGCTCTACCGCCTCTGCTATTATCTCGTTCCCTTCGTGATCGCCCTGGCGTTCCTGGGAGCCTACGAGATCCGCAACCGCATCCGCTCCGGGCGGAACGCCTTCAAGCCGGACGAGGACGAGGTTCCGGCCGAGTGAAAGCTTGGCGGGAGATGACTCCCGCGGGCACGCACCCTAGGATCGAGCGGCGTCACCTGAGGGCTTTCATCACCCCATGAGCGATTCCGACGAGATCAGGCCGGAGCCCGGCGTCAACCCGGTGCGGGGCGCGGCCCTCCTGGGGGCCGCCATCGCCTGCCTGCTGCTGATCCTCGTCGCCCTTGCGCGGGGCCTTTGGGACCCCTGGCTTCTCGTGGCGGCTGCCGTCGCCCTGGGCGGCAGCGCGCTTGTCGGCCGGCACAGCCGCCGCAGCCCGGGCGGCGCGCGGGTTCAAGGAAAGGGCCATCGCCGCTCCGGCCACGCCGAGGCTCTTCTGGCCCATATCCCCGATCCGGTGATCCTGGTGGACCAGCGCGCGGTGGTGATCGAGACCAACAAGGCCGCCCATGGCCTTCTGCCCGGCCTGCGGATGGGCCACCCCCTCTCGTTCGCCCTTCGCAGCCCGGACGTGCTCGACGGGATCGAGGCGGTGCTGCGATCCGGCTCGCCCCTGAGGGTCGAGTATTCCGAGCGCGTTCCCACCGAGCGCACCTTCGAGGTGCATATCGGCCCCTTGCAGGGCGACGCCGCGCCCGTGGAGATGAAGTCGGGCGTCGTCCTGTTCTTTCGCGACCTGACCTCTGCCCGTCGCCTTGAGGCCATGCGGGCCGATTTCGTCGCCAATGCGAGCCATGAGCTGCGCACGCCCCTGGCGTCCCTCCTGGGCTTCATCGAGACCCTCCAGGGTCCCGCCCGCGACGACGGCAGGGCCCGCGAGCGCTTTCTCGAGATCATGCGCGGCCAGGCCCAGCGCATGAGGCGGCTGATCGACGATCTCCTGTCCCTGTCGCGGATCGAGATGCGGGCTCATGTCCCGCCCACGCAGGCGGTCGACCTTTCGGCGCTGGTGGGGCACATGGTCGAGACCCTCTCGTCCCTGGCGCGGGATCGCGGCGTCGCGGTCCAGACCAAGTTCCCCGAGCGGCCCGTCCACGTGCTGGGAGACCGGGACGAACTCCTTCGGGTCCTTGAGAACCTGATCGAGAACGCCGTGAAATACGGCGAGAGCGGCGGAAGGGTCGATGTGGAGGTTCTGCGCGTCGACGGCTCCCATGGGCAGCAATCGCCCCATGTGGCCGTCCGGGTGCAGGATTACGGTCCCGGCATCGCGCCGGAGCACCTGCCGCGCCTCACGGAGCGGTTCTACCGGGTCGACGTCGCGCAGAGCCGGGAGAAGGGCGGGACGGGGCTTGGCCTTGCCATCGTCAAGCACATCGTCAACCGCCACCGCGGCTACCTGGACATCGAGAGCGAGCCGGGGCAGGGGGCCCGGTTCACGGTGACGCTGCCCGAGGCCGCTCCAGGCGCGGAATGACCCGGATTCGCAAGGGCCGCGTCCGTTTCCGGGCCTCCAAGCCCTAGAGGGCGTACCGGACCGCCGGCGACAGGCCCCCTCGGGGTGTCATTTAACTGTCATGCAACTGTCGTAGAGGGGACATGGGCCGCCGCTAGCTGTCCATCCGCGCGGCCCGCACTTAGGTCCTTTGCCTGACCGCCGCGCTTGTATGAACAGGGAGACCTCTCGTGAAGATTTTATCCTACGCCCTTGCGGCCGGCCTTACGGCTGCGAGCCTTACGACGGCGTCTGCCGCTGACATCACCGGCGCAGGTGCGACCTTCCCCTTCCCGATCTACTCCAAGTGGGCCGAGGCCTACAAGAAGGAGACCGGGAACGGCATGAATTACCAATCGATCGGTTCCGGCGGCGGCATCAAGCAGATCCAGGCCAAGACCGTCGACTTCGGGGCCACCGATGCGCCCATGAAGGGCGCCGACCTGGACAAGAGCGGACTTCTCCAGTTCCCGACCGTGATGGGCGCCGTGGTTCCGGTCATCAATATTCCGGGCGTGCAGGCCGGTCAGCTCAAGCTCACGGGCGAGGTTCTCGCCGAGATCTACCAGGGCAAGATCGCCAAGTGGAGCGATCCCAAGATCGCCCAGCTCAACCCGGGCATGAAGCTCCCCGAGGGAGCCATCACGCCGATCTACCGCTCGGACGCCTCCGGCACCACGAGCGTGTTCACCACCTACCTTTCCCAGGTGTCCGAAGCCTGGAAGGGCGAACTGGGCGCCAATACGACGGTGAGCTGGCCGGTGGGTCAGGGCGGCAAGGGCAACGAGGGCGTCGCCGCCACCGTGAAGCAGGTTCCGAACTCGATCGGCTACGTCGAGTACGCCTACGCCAAGCAGAACAACATCGCCTACGCCCTGCTGCAGAACAAGGCGGGCAAGTTCCCGGCTCCGGACATGAAGTCGTTCCAGGCCGCCGCCGCCAGCGCCAACTGGTCGGCTGCCCCGGGCTTCGGCATCTCCCTAACCAACCAGCCCGGCGACGAGGCCTGGCCGATCACGGCGCCTACCTTCATCCTGGTCTACAAGAACCCGGACAAGCCGGAGCAGACCGCCGAGGTGCTCAAGTTCTTCGACTGGGCCTACAAGAACGGCGACAAGCTGGCCAGCGACCTGGACTACGTGCCGCTTCCCGACAACGTGGTCGATCAGGTTCGCGCAACCTGGGCCAAGGACATCAAGAACGGCTCCGGGCAGGCGCTGTTCAAGATGTAACGGCTGACGCCCGGCCGGCAAATGGAGTATGGCGGATGGCTCTTGTGTCTGAACAATTCGTTGTGACAAACATGCAAGCTGTCCGCCGTCGCACGTCTCCGGCCTTCGATCAGGGCTTCCGCTGGGCCAGCTACGGCTCCGCCCTGGTCGTTCTGGCCGTTCTGGCCGGCATCATCGGCGCGATGCTCTATGGCGGGTGGCCGGCCTTCAGGGAGTTCGGGTTCGGCTTCCTGACCTCCAGCGTCTGGAATGTGGGACAGGATCAGTACGGCGCCTGGGTAGCGATCTCCGGCACCTTGACCTCGGCCCTGATCGCTCTCGTGATCGGCGTGCCGATCTCCATCGGCATCGCGATCTTTCTGACCCAGCTCTGCCCGGCCTGGCTGAAGCGCCCCGTCTCCACCACCATCGAGCTGCTCGCGGCGGTTCCGAGCATCATCTACGGCATGTGGGGCCTGTTCATCTTCGCCCCGCTCTTCGCCCGGTTCGTTCAGGTTCCCCTCTCGACCCTGGTGGAAGGGGTGCCCATCGTCGGGACCGTACTCTATGCGCGGGTTCCCTCGGGGGTGGGCATGATCACGGCCGGGATCATCCTGGCGATCATGATCATCCCGTTCATCGCGTCGATCACCCGGGACATCCTGGACCAGATCCCCACCGTGCTGCGCGAGAGCGCCTACGGCATCGGCTGCACCACCTGGGAGGTGGTCCGCTACGTTCTGCTCCCGCAGGCCGGGGTGAGCATCATCGGCGCGATCATGCTCGGCCTCGGGCGGGCACTCGGCGAGACCATGGCGGTCACCTTCGTGATCGGCAACGCCAACCGCCTGTCCCTCTCCCTGTTCGACCCGAGCTCCACCATCGCGTCCCGCATCGCCAACGAGTTCAACGAAGCGTCCGGCATGCAGCTCAACGCCCTGCTCGCGCTTGGCTGCATCCTGTTCCTCGTGACCTTCGCCGTGCTCGCCCTGGCGCGGTTCCTGATCTCACGCGTGCAGACACACTGAGAGGCGGATGATGAGCGTTGCGCTTGACCATGCCGTAACCCTGCCGCCCGTCGCCTGGGGGCGCGTGCGCCGGAGCCGCTATCTGGCCGACCGGGCCCTCAAGATCATCTGCACCCTGTTCACCCTCATGGGCGCGGGGGTGCTCGGATGGATCCTGCTGATGCTCGTGATCCAGGGGGTCGGCGGGCTCTCGCCGGCCGTGTTCACGCAGACGACCCCCGGCCCCGGGTCCGAGGGCGGAGGCATCGCCAACGCGATCGTCGGCAGCCTCATCCTCACGGTTCTCGGAATCACCGTCGCGACGCCCATCGGCGTGCTGGCCGGCACCTATCTGGCCGAGTACGGCAAGAGTTCGAAGCTCGCGATGGTCATCCGCTTCGTCAACGACATCCTGCTGGCCGCGCCGAGCATCCTCATCGGCCTCTTCGTCTACATGCTCATGGTGCAGCCCATGGGCAGCTATTCCGGCTGGGCCGGCGGCGTGGCCCTGGCGATCATCGCGGTTCCCGTGATCGTCCGCGCCACCGAGGACATGCTGCGCCTCGTGCCCGGGTCCCTGCGCGAAGCCGGGGCCGCTCTCGGCGCGCCCATGTCCACCGTGATCGTCCAGATCAGCTGGAAGGCGGCGCGCGCCGGCATGGTGACCGGCGTCATCCTGGCCACGGCCCGGATCGCGGGCGAAACGGCGCCGCTGCTCTTTACGGCGCTCAACAACACGTTCTGGTTCAGCCCGGATCTCATGGGCGGCGTCTCGAACCTGCCCGTCACCATCTACCAGTTCGCCCTGGCGCCCTACCCGAACTGGCAGAAGCTGGCCTGGGCCGGCGCCCTGATCATCACCCTGTCGATCCTGGCGCTGTCCGTCGTCGCGCGTCTGCTCTTGAAGAAGGATAACGTCCGATGAGCACGATTGCCGTCAACACGAGCAGCGCGATCGGCAGGGTGGGTGCCGCGGACGCCAGCGCGCCGGTTCGCATCGGCGTCAGGAACCTCAATTTCTACTATGGCGACTTCCGCGGCCTGAAGGACATCTCGATGGACTTCTACGACCGGCAGGTCACGGCCCTCATCGGCCCGTCCGGCTGCGGGAAGTCGACCCTGCTGCGCACCTTCAACCGGATCTACAGCCTCTACCCGGACCAGCGCGCCGACGGCGAGATCCTGCTCGACGGGCAGAACGTGCTCTCGCCCTCCATCGACGTGAACGAGCTTCGCGCCCGGGTCGGCATGGTGTTCCAGAAGCCGACTCCGTTTCCCATGACGATCTACGACAACATCGCCTTTGGCATCCGCCTTTACGAGAAGCTGCCCAGGAGCGAACTCGACGGGCGCATCGAGGCGGCCCTGCGCAAGGCCGCCCTATGGGACGAGGTGAAGGACAAGCTGCGCCAGTCAGGCATGGGCCTCTCCGGCGGTCAGCAGCAGCGCCTGTGCATCGCCCGCACCATCGCGCAGCGGCCGGAGGTGATCCTGCTCGACGAGCCGACCTCCGCGCTCGATCCCATCTCGACCGGAAAGATCGAGGAGCTGATCGAGCAGCTCCGGTCGGAGTTCACCATCGTCATCGTCACCCACAACATGCAGCAGGCGGCGCGCATTTCGCAATTCACCGCCTTCATGTATCTGGGCGAGCTGGTGGAGTTCGGTCCCACCACCAAGATGTTCATGAATCCCGGCAAGAAACAAACCCAGGACTACATCACGGGCCGCTTCGGCTGATCGAAGCGCTTCAGGGGAGGCTTCCCATGGCGGAGCATATCGTCAGCTCCTACGACAACGACCTGCAGGGTCTCAGGCGGCGGATCTCCGAGATGGGAGGCATCGCCGAGAAGATGCTCGTGGAATCCATCGCGGCGCTCGTGCGCCACGACAAGATCCTGGCCCAGTCGGTGATCTCCTCCGACAGCCGGCTTGACGTGCTGCAGCGGGAGGTGGAGGAGAGCGCGATCCTCACCATCGCCCGCCGCCAGCCCCTGGCCGTGGATCTGCGCGAGACCATCTCGGCCATCCGCGTCTCCGGCGACGTGGAGCGCATCGGCGATCTGGCCAAGAACATCGGCAAGCGGGCGCTGGCCATCGGCGGCGATTTCCAGCCGCAGAAGATCGTGGTCGGCCTCCAGCACATGAGCGATCTGGTCCTGGGCCAGCTCAAGGATGTGCTGGACGCCTACTCGCAGCAGGACACGGCCAAGGCCATCGACGTATGGAAGCGGGACGGCGCCATCGACGCGCTCTATACCTCCCTCTTCCGCGAGCTCCTCACCTATATGATGGAAGATCCGCGCAACATCTCCTTCTGCACGCATCTTCTCTTCTGCGCCAAGAACATCGAACGGATCGGCGACCACACCACCAATATCGCCGAGACGGTTCACTACCTCGTCACGGGCGAGACCCTGGCGATCGACCGGCCCAAGGCGGACCGCTCCATCGACGCCACCATTCAGGCCGGAGCCTGACCATGCGGCCGCGCGTTCTGATCGTGGAGGATGAGGAACCGCTGACGCTCCTCCTGCGCTACAACCTGGAAGCCGAAGGCTATGAGGTCGACGCCGTGTCGCGGGGGGACGAGGCGGAAATCCGCCTGCGCGAGCAGGTGCCGGACATCGTGCTGCTCGACTGGATGCTGCCGGGCCTGTCCGGGATCGAACTCTGCCGGCGCATCCGCGTCCGCCCGGAGACCGAGCGCCTTCCCGTGATCATGCTCACCGCCCGCGGCGAGGAGGGCGACCGCATCCGGGGCCTTGCCACCGGAGCGGACGACTACATCGTCAAGCCGTTCTCCGTGCCGGAGCTGCTGGCCCGGGTGCGGGCGCTCCTGCGCCGCGCCAAGCCTGCCCATATCGCAACCCTGCTCAGGGCCGGCGACATGGAGCTCGACCGCGAGACGCACCGGGTGCGCCGGGCCGGCAAGGAACTGCACCTGGGCCCCACGGAGTTCCGCCTGCTGGAATTCCTGATGCAGAGCCCCGGCCGGGTCTACAGCCGCGAGCATCTGCTCAACACCGTCTGGGGCCACGACGTCTATATCGACGAGCGCACGGTGGACGTGCATGTGGGCCGCCTGCGCAAGGCGATCAACCTGCCCCGGAAGCCCGATCCGATCCGAACCGTGCGCGGCGCAGGATATTCCTTCGACGAGACCTTCGCCCGGTCCGAGCAGCCTCTCAAGGCGGATACGTAAGGCCCGACATGAAAATGGGCGCCGTGAGGTCGATCACGGCGCCCGTTTGACGTTATTCAGGCTGCACGGCTTCCGATCGCCTCAGGCGCGCACCAGCTTGCGCTCCCGCTTGCGGTCGGCCACCGGCTGATAGGCGATGCGGGCATGGTGGGTGCAGTAGGGCAGGCCCGTGATGGAACGGGCGCCGCAGAAGCGGAATTCGGGCTTCGTCGGATCGCCCATGGGCCAGCGGCACATGGATTCGCGCAGATCCATGATCGTCACGCGTTCCGACATGGGAACGGCCATATCGTCCTCTGCCAAAACCTCCGACTCCTCCATGACAGGCTGAAGAGGGATAGGGGCGCTCACCACATTGATCTCGGGCTGCGGCGCAATTGGGGCAGGGGCGCTGGGGGCCCGGGCCGCCTTGCGGGGGCGCTGCGGGGCGGCCGCGGCGGCCTTGTCCTTGGCGCGGCCGGAGAGGCCGAGGCGGTGAACCTTCCCGATCACCGCGTTACGGGTCACGTTGCCGAGTTCTCCCGCGATCTGGCTCGCGCTCAAACCGTCGGCCCAGAGCTTCTTCAGAAGCTCGACCCGCTCGTCCGTCCAGGTTGCGCCCGCATCCGTCATTTTTAACCTGCCTCCATCGGGGCCACCTTCGAAAACTCAGAATCCCGTATGCTTCGCGGACAGAGAATTGGTGTCCGACCGCGTTGCCAGGTCGCTCCTGAGGGTGAAAGCCGCCGCACGAGTGCTGTACTCGACTGCCGCGAAGTTACTAGATGGGTGGACTCGGGCGCAAGAGTCCCCGGCCATCCCCTTTCGTTTTCCCCAAGGAACTCTCTCCCTAGGGAAACTTCCCTTGTGATGGGTCAGTTCATTTCTCTTGAATTGACAGGGTTTCAAGGGTCGTTAGAATCCGCCGCGTGCCGCCCCAGCTTGGGCGGCGCTTTCTTTTTCGGGGCCCGGGTGCGACCTTGGGCTCCTTAGGCGGAGACATCCCGTGACATCGCCCCTGCTGCCGACCTATGCGCGCGCCGACCTGTCCTTCGAGAAGGGGGAGGGGGCCTGGCTCTATGGCCGAGACGGGGAGCGATACCTGGATTTCGGGGCCGGCGTGGCCGTGAACGCCCTGGGGCACGCCCATCCGCACCTGGTGAAGGCCCTCACGGACCAGGCGGCCAAGCTTTGGCATACCTCGAACCTCTTCCGGATCCCGGAAGGGGAGCGGCTGGCCCAGCGCCTTGTGGAGAACACCTTCGCGGACGTGGTGTTCTTCTCCAATTCCGGCGCCGAGGCCAACGAGGCGGCCATCAAGATGGCCCGCAAGCACCATGCGGCGAACGGACACCCCGAACGGTTCCGCATCGTCACCTTCGAGGGCGCCTTCCACGGCCGGACCCTGGCCACCATCGCGGCCGGCGGCCAGGCCAAGTATCTGGAGGGCTTCGGCCCGAAGGTGGAGGGCTTCGATCAGGTTCCCGTGGAGTACCTGGACGCGCTGAAAGCGGCAATCGGGCCGGAGACCGCGGCGCTCATGATCGAGCCGATCCAGGGCGAGGGCGGCGTCCGGACCGTATCGGGCGCCTTTCTGCGCGAGGTGCGGGCCCTGTGCGATCAGCACGGCCTGCTGCTGATCTTCGACGAGATTCAGACCGGAATCGGCCGCACGGGCAAGCTCTTCGCCTATGAATGGACGGGCGTCGCCCCGGACATCATGGCCATCGCCAAGGGCATCGGCGGCGGCTTCCCGCTCGGCGCCTGCCTTGCCACGGCCGAGGCCGCCAAGGGCATGACGCTCGGCACCCACGGCTCGACCTTCGGGGGCAATCCCCTCGCCATGGCCGTGGGCAACGCCGTGATCGACGTCATCCTGGAGCCCGGCTTCCTGCAGGAGGTCGAGCGCAAGGGCCTGCTCCTCAAGCAGCGCCTGGCCGAGCTGAAGGATCGCCATCCGGGCGTGATCGCCGAGGTGCGGGGCTTCGGGCTCATGACGGGCCTGCGCACCCTCGTGCCCAACACGGAATTCATCGCAGCCGCCCGCGCCGCGAAGCTCATCCTGATCGGGGCCGGCGACAACGTGGCCCGGCTTCTGCCGCCGCTGATCGTGAGCGACGCGGAGATCGGCGAGGCGATCGAACGTCTGAACGCCGCCTGCGAGGCGGTTGAAGCCGAGCTCGGCTTCAATGCTCAGCGGGGAGCCGCCCAATGAACACCCGTCATTTCCTCGATCTCAGCGACCTGTCCCAGGCCCAGATCCGCCATGTTCTGGAAGCGGGCTCCGCCCTCAAGGCCAAGCGCCGCCGGGGGGAGCGCGCCACGGAGCGGCCCCTCGAGGGCAAGGTCCTGGCCATGGTGTTCGACAAGCCTTCCACCCGCACCCGCGTTTCCTTCGACGTGGGCATGAGGGAACTCGGCGGCGAGACCCTGATGCTCACGGGCAAGGAGATGCAGCTCGGCCGCGGCGAGACCATCGCCGACACGGCCCGGGTGCTCTCCCGCTACGTGGACGCCATCATGATCCGCACCCTGGACCACGCCATGGTGACGGAGCTGGCCCAATACGCCTCGATCCCAGTGATCAACGGCCTGACCAAGATGACGCATCCGTGCCAGATCATGGCCGACGTGATGACCTTCGAGGAGCATCGCGGGCCCATCAAAGGCCGCACCATCGCCTGGACGGGCGACGCCAACAACGTGCTCGCCTCCTGGGTTCACGCCGCCGCAAAGCTCGAATTCAAACTGAAGATCGCCTCTCCGCCGGAACTTGCCCCTCGGCCGGAGCTTTTGTCATGGGCGAAAAAGGAAGGAGCGGAGATCGTCGTGACCACCGATGCCTTCGAGGCCGCAGAGGGGGCCCATGCGGTCGTCACCGATTGCTGGGTATCCATGGGCGACGAGGACGAGTTCCGCCGCCACAACCTCCTGAAGCCCTATCAGGTCAACCCCAGGCTCATGGGCGTGGCGGATAGGGATGCCTTGTTCATGCACTGCCTTCCCGCGCATCGCGGCGAGGAGGTGACGGACGAGGTGATGGACGGGCCGCAATCCGTGGTGTTCGACGAGGCCGAGAACCGCCTTCACGCCCAGAAGGGCATCCTGGCGTGGTGCCTCGGAGCCACAGGCGCATGAGTTCGGCTCCCCTCGAAGGAAACGACGACGTCGTCCTGCCTTTCGCGGTCGAGCCCCTCGACGTGCGCGGGCGGGTCGTGCGCCTCGGCGCCTCCATCGACACGATCCTGGCCCGCCACGGCTATCCCGATGCGGTGGCCCGGGTCATCGGCGAGGCGGCGGCGCTCACCGTCATGCTCGGCTCCTCCCTCAAGCTCGAGGGGCGTTTCCAGCTCCAGACCAAGACGGATGGCGTCATCGGGATGGTGGTGGTCGATTTCAACGCGCCGGATCGCCTGCGCGCCACGGCCCATTTCGACCGGGACAGGCTCGAGGCTCTCGGCTCCGGCTCGCTCAGGTCGGGGGACCTCTTGGGCTCCGGCTACCTTGCCATGACCATCGATCAGGGCTCCGACCGAAGCCGCTACCAGGGGGTGGTCGCCCTCGAAGGCCAGGGCTTCGAGGAAGCCGCGCACCAGTACTTCCGGCAGTCCGAGCAGATCCCCACGCAGGTACGCCTTGCGGTGGCCGAGCAGTTCGCGGGCGGGCGGAACACCTATCGGGCCGGCGGGCTGATGATTCAGTTCCTGCCCACCTCGCCGGATCGGATGCGGCAGGCGGATCTCGCCCCGGGGGATGTTCCCGAGGGCCATCCGTCGAACGAACTCGCCATGCCGGCCGAGGACGATGCCTGGGTCGAGGCCAAGTCCCTGCTCGCCACGGTGGAGGACCACGAATTGATCGACCCCGCCGTTTCCAGCGAGCGGCTGCTCTACCGCCTCTTCCACGAGCGCGGCGTGCGGGTCTTCGAGGGCCAGCATGTGCACGAGGAATGCGCCTGCTCCCATGAGCGCATCATGGGCATGATGCGCCGCTTCCCGCCCGAGGACCGGCGCGACATGGTGGGCGACAACGGGCGCATCGGCATCACCTGCGAGTTCTGCTCGCGCTTCTACGATCTCGACCCCGCCGAGGTCGAGGCGGAGATCGCCAAGTCCGACGACTGATCCCGGCGGCCCGACCCTTCAGGAACCGGCGCAGGCGGCGGCGAGCCGTCGCATGAAGGCTGCGCCTGCCTCGAGCTGTTCGAGGGTGATGGACTCGTCGGCCTGATGCGCCTGATCGATGGAGCCCGGGCCGCAGACCACGGTAGGGATGCCCGCAGCCTGGAAATGGCCGGCTTCGGTCCCGAACGGCACGGTCCAGGTGCGGTTGCGCCCCGCAAGCCGCAGGGCGAGGGTCTCGGCCAACGAGCCCGGCGCCGGCGCAAGGCCGGGCACGGATACCTCAAGCCTGGTCTCGATGCGGCCGAAGTTTCCGAAGCGATTCAGGCGCTTGAGGGCAACCTCCTGCACGAACCGGTCGAGACGGTTCGGGATCTCCTGCGGATCGAGATCGGGAAGGCCGCGGAACTCCCATTGGAAGCTGCAGGATTTGGAGATGATGTTGCGGGCCGTGCCGCCGGTGATCACGCCCACATGCACGGTGGTGTAGGGGGGATCGAAGCGCCCGCTGGCGTCGCCCCGCTCCATCATCTCGTCGGCGATGCGGTTGAGCTCGGCGATCACGTCCGCCGCCGCCATCACGGCGCTGGCGCCGAGGTAGGGCTTCGAGGAATGCGCCTCGAAGCCGTGCACGAATGTCGAGAAGGTCACCACGCTCTTGTGGGCATCCACCACCTCCAGCATGGTGGGCTCTCCGACGATCACGGCCTGCGGCAGGGGCAGGTCCTGGCCCAGGCGGCGGATGGTGTCGATCACCCCCAGACATGTGGTCTCCTCGTCATAGGAGAGCATGATGTGGATCGGCGTCCTGAGGCCGGCCGCCTGGAATTCCGGGACGAGGGCCAGGGCCAGGGCGTCGAACCCCTTCATGTCCACCGCGCCGCGGCCATAGGCGCGCCCGTTCTCGACCCGCAGGGCGAAGGGATCCGAGGTCCAGGCCTGACCTGCCACCGGCACCACATCCGTATGGCCGGAGAGCACGATCCCTCCCCGGTCCGTCGGTCCGACGGTGGCATAGAGCGCCGCCTTGTCCCCGGCGGCGTTTGGCACGCGCACGAAAGGCACGTTCCAGCCCCGCAAGTATTCCTCGACGAAGGCGATAAGCTCCAGGTTCGACTTCGAGCTCTCGGTGTTGAACGCAACCAGCCTCGCTAGCATCTCGACCGGCGTCAGCCGCTGAACCTTGGAATGCATCTTGTCCTCGAGGTGCGACGCGCCTCTTCCCGGCCCTAGGACTAAGGGCTTGCGGCTGCGTTTGCAAATCAGGCCTGCGACCAGAGATCGCAGGGATGGGCCTCGACGAACTCTGCGGTAGAGAAGCCACCTGATCTTAGGAATTCTATCCGTACAGCAAGTTGATCCGATTGTTGCTTTTGAAAGACATTTCTATACAAGCAAGCAAAACAAAACGTTATAGGGGCACATACAATGTTATCGGAAATTACGCTCGCCAACGGCAGCGTCACGGCTTTGACGGCGCTTGCAAACGGTACCTTCCTGACCGTCTGGAACGGGGCCGGTAATGTACCGACGGCGCAAATCTACAACTTCGACGGGACGAAGAAAGGCGGACCCATCCAGCTTGCTTCCGGTTCAACCGGAGAAAACCTGAATTTTACAGCGACCAGCCTGAGTGACGGTCGCTTTGTCGTCGTCTGGCAGCAGAAGGACGCACAGGATGGCGTCTATGCCTGGGTCTTCGACGTTAACGGCACGCCGGCCGGAGATGCATTCAAGATAGCATCAGGTTCTGCGGCGCAGACCTTGCCTCAAGTTGCAGCCCTGAAAGATGGCGGTTTCGTCGTCATGTCGATCAACGATGGAACGGCGACCTCGGTCAAGGTTGCTGCGGATGGAAGCCAAGGGACTCCGCACGCTGTCCAGGCGAACGCACTAAGCATCGGCCTCGCGACCTTGCAGAGCGGAGATCTGATCACTTTCATCGATACTGGCGGACCTGGCGACTATGATATGATGGGCCATGTTCTGGCGCCGGACGGGGTCCCTTACAGCTCTGATAGGATGTTCGGCGATATTCCGGATGAACCGCTTTCTCCTCATGTGGCGGGCATCTCCGACGGTGGCTTCATTCTCGTATCGGATGGAGTCGATGCCAGCGGCGATGCCATCGTGATCCACCGCTTCCTTAGCACAGGAGACTATTCTTATGATGGAGCCATGTTCGCTGGTAGTGCCGGCCAGACTTTTGATTCTCCTGTTATCAAGGCTTTGCCTGGCGGCGGCTTTGTCTTCGCCTATACGAGGGGGACTTCTGGTGGGAAGGACGTCTACGCTGGCGTCACCCACGCGAATTCGACAGTGGCGCTAATCACCGAGACAGTCGGCTACGACTACACCATCGGCGATCAGTCCTCGCCGGAAATCACCATCCTGAATGATGGGCGCTATGTGATCAGTTGGCTGAACACCGTCAACGGAGTCACGGAAACGCGCGCCGAGATCTTCGATCCCCGGACGGCAGCCGTCAATTGGACAGGGAGCGCCTTCCACGAGCAGTACCATGGCACGATTTATGACGACACCCTGAGTGGCGGCGGCGGCGATGACCTCATTGTCGGCGCTTCGGGGACCGACACCCTGAACGGAGGCTCCGGCCAGGATACGCTGAAAGGCGGTGACGATAGCGACACCTATTATATCGACAGTGCTGATGACCGTGTTGTGGAAAGCTCCGGCGAAGGGGTGGACCGGGTGTATGCTGCCGTCAGCCATACCCTGGCGTCCTATGTGGAGCAGCTCTACGCCTCCGGCTCCGGCTCGATCCATCTGACCGGCAACACCCTCAACAACACCCTCTCCGGCAACAGCGGCGCCAACAAGATCAACGGCGGAGCCGGCAAGGACGTCCTGAAGGGCGGCACAGGCAAGGACACCTTCATCTTCAGCACCAAGCTGTCCTCGAGCAACGCGGACAAGATCCTCGACTTCTCGGTCAAATACGACACGATCTGGCTCGACAACGCCATCTTCAAGAAGCTGGGCTCCGGCTCGGACCTGAAGCCCGGCAAGCTGAACAAGGACTTCCTCACCTTCGGCTCCAAGGCCAAGGACAAGAACGACTACCTGGTCTACGACAAGACCAAGGGCGCGCTCTACTACGATGCGGACGGCTCCGGCTCCGGCAAGGCGGTGCTGATCGCCACCCTCTCCAAGAGCCTCAAGGTGACCTATGCCGATTTCTACGTCATCTGATCAGGGTCCAGCCCTTCGCGGCGGCTGTGCTGCGAAGGACTTCAGTGCCTGAACTCAATGCAGCACGCGGGTCGTGCGCGGAACGTCGAGGGAGAAGGCTGGGATTTCGGCGTAGAAGGTTTCGCCGCCCGCCGTCTCCATGACGTAGCTTCCCTGCATGGTGCCGCCTGGAGTCGTCAGGGGGCAGCCGCTGGTATAGCTGTAGCTCTCCCCCGGACCCAGCACCGGCTCCTCGCCGACCACGCCCGCGCCCCGCACCTCCTGCACCCGGCCATGCTCGTCGGTGATCTTCCAGTAGCGGGCGCGGAGCTGAACCCGCTCCAGGCTCGTGTTGATGATCTCGACCGTATAGGCAAAGAAGTACCGGCCCTGGTCGGGGGATGATTCTTCAGGCATGTAGCGCGGGGTCACCGTGACGCTGATGCCGCGGGTTACGGCTTTGTACATGAGCTTACCCTGAAGCCGGTGGTGGAATGCGACAAGGCCGTGGTAAGGCCGCCTTCGAACCTCGTCAATCGACGAGACAGGAGAGCAGGCGATGCTCGACGGGTGGGTGCGGCGCAGGATCGATCCGTCCCTGGATCGGATGGGACGGAGCCTTGCGGGCGCGGGGGTCTCCGCCGATGTCTTGACCCTGCTGGGGCTGGGGGCCGGGCTCGGGGGCGCCCTCATGATCGCGCTGCGGCTCGACGGGGCGGCTCTCCTCCTGTTCATCCTCAACAGGCTGTTCGACGGTCTGGACGGCGCCGTCGCCCGCGCCACCCGGCGCACGGACCGGGGCGGCTTTCTCGACATCGTTTCCGATTTCGCCGTCTACGGGGCCGTGCCGCTGGCCTTCGCCCTGCGGGAGCCGGCCGGTTTCGCCCTGCCGGCAGCCGTCCTCCTCTTCGCCTTCTATGTGAACGGGGCGAGCTTCCTGGCCTTTGCGGCGGTGGCCGCCAAACGGGGGATGACGGCTTCGTCCCGCGGGGTGAAATCCATCTACTACACCGCCGGGCTCATGGAGGGCACCGAGACCATCCTGTTCTTCATGGCGATGATCCTGGCGCCCGGCTGGTTTCCAACTCTCGCCTATGCCTTTGCCGGGCTGACCCTCGTGAGCGCCCTGGCGCGCGTCGCCCTGGCCTGGAACGCCTTCCCCGACGAGGATGGCGAGGAGAAACCGGAATTTTGAGAATTTTGAAACATCTCTTAGAGAGAGTGTCGGCTGGAAACGGGAACAGGGCTAAAACGCCCGCCGAAAGAAGAACATGGTTGCGGTGAAGGACGGGATCCAATCGGCTGACGCCATCATGCGCCTTGCGGACGCTGGGATCATCAAGCCGGAGACGCCTTTCGCGTCCGATCAGGTTCAGCCGGCGAGTCTTGATCTCAGGCTCGGACGTCGGGCCTACCGGGTTCGCGCCAGCTTTCTGCCCGGGCGCAACCACACGGTCCGCGACCGGCTGGACCAGCTGAGTTTCCACGAGATTGATCTCGGCCCTGGGGCCATCCTGGAGACGGGCAGCGTCTATATCGCAGAGCTGCAGGAGAGCCTGGCCCTGCCGGACGACCTTTCCGCGGCGGCCAATCCCAAGAGCTCCACGGGCCGCATCGACGTGTTCACCCGCGTGATCACCGATCTGAGCCAGGAATTCGATACCATCGGGGCGGGCTATCGGGGAAAGCTGTACGCCGAGATTTCACCGCGCACCTTTCCGGTTCTGGTGCGAACCGGAACGCGCCTGTCCCAGCTGCGCCTGCGCAAGGGCCATGTGCGCCTGAGCGATGCGGAGCTGCATGACCTGCACCAGCGCGAGCGGGTCGTGACCTCCGCGGAGCCGTCGATCCAGGACGGGGTCGCGGTAAGCGTGGATCTCGCCGGCTTCGGACCGGAGAACCTCATCGGCTACCGCGCCAAACGGCATACCGGGCTCGTGGATGTGGACAAGCCGGCCTCGTGCCGGATCGCGGATTTCTGGGAACCGCTCCCGGCGGATTCCAGCCGCACCCTGATCCTCGATCCGGGCCAGTTCTACATCCTCGCCTCCAAGGAGGCGGTGCACGTGCCCCCGGATTACGCGGCCGAGATGGTGCCCTTCGACCCCCTCGTGGGCGAATTCCGCGTCCACTACGCCGGCTTCTTCGATCCGGGCTTCGGCCATGCGGGGGCGGGAGGGGAGGGGGCCCGCGCCGTGCTGGAGGTGCGCTCCCGGGACGTGCCCTTCATCCTGGAGGACGGGCAGATCGTGGGCCGCCTCGTCTATGAGCGCATGGCGGAGCGGCCGAAGGTGCTCTACGGCGCAGGCGCGGGCTCCAATTATCAGGCCCAGGGACTGAAGCTCTCCAAACATTTCCGCTGACCTCTTGCGGGACCGGGGGCAGGGCGGATATGAATAGAGAGACGCGGGCGTAGTTCAGAGGTAGAACGTCAGCTTCCCAAGCTGAATGTCGTGGGTTCGATTCCCATCGCCCGCTCCAAGCAGTTCCCTGATACCCATGGGCTTTCGACACTCTGCCTGTGTCTTGCCTGCTCCGTCGCGTTGCCGTCTCCGGCTCTAAGCTCGGCTGCCGTCCGCTACTGCCCAACCGCAGCCTCCAGGTAGCGAAGCGTGTTGAAGCCTGGAAGAGGCCGCCTCAACCGGATGTGGGTCGGTTCGATCCCCGCACTGCCCGATTCGGCGGGTGCTCCAGCTCTCCAGGCGATATTCCAAACATGGTCCGGAACGCCCGGCTACGAGTCATGACTTGAGGCCGAAGACGACTCGGAATCGGCTGCCACAGGCCAGCCATAGCCTTCCGGCGGAGAGAACGCCCAGGATGCCGTCACCTGGCGTCGGACGACTGCATTCGGCTCAGGCAAGTCAACGCGACCAGCTCGGCTTTATCAGGAACTCACCCAGACACGCCCGCCCCTAGAATGGTGCTGGAGTGACTTCGACCGTCACAGTTACGGGTGTGTCCCGCATCGCATTGGACCGAGCATCCAATTGATGAAAGATAAATGTGAAGGAGTCCGCTCCAACTTTGTTCGATCTGTACCTTATGGAATACGCTCCATGAGCTACTGCTCCTAGAGTGGGCCTTTTAGTCACCTCAATGGGTTTGTAGAATGGATTATTGCTATTGAAGGCCAGATTACACCAGTTGCTGGGCGCTCTCCCGGGTACATTGGAAGGACGGGGAACTGTTGAAATCACGGTTTTGATCGTAGTGGATACTGGCTGACCGGCCACATAATTGAATCTCTCGACTTTGCAGAAAGTCTGTGCAGAAGCGCCCAGTGGCACCAGCGCAAGTGCGAAAGCCGCTACGCGTATCAAGATCATGCTTCCTCCTGAGCCTCGCGGTTTTAACGATTGCTGCTCATTCAACAGCGACTGTTAAACGCCAGGCTCAATTTACGCAATGGTATATCGTCAATAATCCGATAGGATGACCGGCAGACCGCAGTGGGGTCGGCAGCCATCGACCGACTGCGCGACTGAGAAAGGTATTGCCCTTAGTCTCTGACAGGGGCTCCTTTCATCCTGTCGGGCCACGAAGGAAGTTCGCGCCCTCAACTCCTCCATCAAACAGACCGACCTCTCACGGAGGGCTCCCCGCTTCATGAGGCTTCTTCCGGAAGGCAGCAAAAAGTGCCGATCGGGCCGCAGGAGGTGTTGACAAACGGCCGGGTAATCGACATATCCGCAACCCCGCCGGAATTTCGTTTCGGGCGAGCTTCAACATCAGAAAGACACCGACACGGCCGGGTTCCTCGGGACCTTGGCGGATCACTCGGGTCAGATCCTAACCGTCTAGGCTTAGGATCAGCGGCATGAGCCATCGTCGTCAGTCATCGACGACCTACATGGCTCCTCTGACGAAAATGAGAAGGTATCGGGTGGCTCCTGTCGCTCGATTCAGCGTAAACGCAGAGATGAGGAGTTTCTGCGAACGGCGAAGCTTTGCCCGAATACTGGAAGAACTGGAGGGATAGGCACAAAAATCAAACCGAAATTCTTTGAGTTTTGTGTTGACATTGGATTTGGACTGGCTTAGATAGTGTTCATCGACGGCGGGCCACTGAGGTGGTTCTGACCGGCACGCTTCAGGCTCCTGACAATCCCAAGGGACGGTCGGGCGGTTTGGGGTTCTTCT
>JAESGY010000160.1_pt1 | contig 54989 bp, 49 predicted proteins | sample 9269841 | NCBI WGS metagenome assembly JAESGY01 (sample SAMN17022865, study PRJNA683097) | algae metagenome | isolation source: Spirirestis rafaelensis WJT71-NPBG6 and co-occurring heterotrophs from... | place: USA: Pinto Wells, Joshua Tree National Park, Colorado Desert, CA | collected 2006-08-15 | reverse complement strand
AAACTGGTATGAACTCCAAAGAAATTTATCTCTTCAGGTAGCTCGTGACTTCATTCTGGAACATCTTAAACAAAAGGTTGGCTTGAATGCACATAGTCAACTTCCTGTCAATGCGTAAGTCCTGAAAGTAAGAAATATTGCTTGTTACTTTTACCCCTTTACTTTTAGGTTAATCACAGTGCTTCTGGGGGAGCAATATCAGATCCGACACTGATACCAGAACTACTAGATCTAAGTCCGGGTGTAGCCGTTGGTTCGATTCGTTGAGATGATTGAGAAGCTGATGATGGCGTAACTTCATCTGGAATCACCGCTCTGTCGGCATTTGCTTGCTGAGACATGAAAGACAATCCTCCGACTGCTCCTGCAACCAAAGCTGTATAGCCAACATACAAATGCACCGGACGTATATCTAATCCCAATCCTGCGGAGCTATTTTTCAGCTGAGAACTGATGGGTAAAATTGCTTTGGCGATCTCAGGTGCAGGTAAGGAAGCAATTAAAGCTGTACCATTTAGTCCCAAAGCATTTCCCATCACGCGGATAAAGCCACGCAAATAGACATCTTCTGGTAAAAACTCAAAATTGCCACTCTCTAGTGCTTCCATATGATGGATGGGGACGTGAGTGTAAACGTTAAGTTGGGAGAGAGAAAGACCTTGAGACTCACGCGCTTGTCGTAATTCTTGACTGATTTGGCGCAGAGTTTCTATCCGTTGTTCAGCTGCAAGTTGCTTGGCTATTTCCGCTTTGGAAGGCTTTCTAGTGCGTTTAAGCCACTTTGTAGGCGTTTTGGCGTTTGCGTTAGCGGAGCGTACTGTTGGGGAAGTCTCTGCTTCAGAAGGTATCGCATTATTTTCTTTGGCTTTCACGGAATGATCGGTTATGCTTGCCATTACTTGATTATGCGATTGTAAATTACCTTCATGAGTATTTGTTTCGGGATTGTTTGTGTTTAATTGAACACTACTTAAGGACTGCGATAAGTCGCGATTTTCTGGTTCAACAGATGGTGAGTCAGCAGTATTGCTCTGTTGATTGTCTGTAACTTTTGCTTGCTGTGTTGTAAATTGCTGAAATGATAAAGCGATCGCTTCTCGGCTAATAGCTTTAAACAACACCTTAGCTTGTTCAGATGAAGGACCTAGCAAATTTTGTAACGTAGCCAAAGCATTACGATAAACTTTACTGCGGTGCAATTTGGTTTCTATTTGACCTAAAAGCGATCGCAATTCGTCTTGAGAAATTTGAATAGAAGAATTTCCAGGAATTGTTAATAAATATACAGGTGTGGTAGTCATATTTTAAGCCTCTGCCAACTCTCGTTCAAAAAGTGGTTTTACATGTGTAATTTCTTCGATGCTTTCATACCCAATCCGGACGGTTAAGTATCAATTTTCTACCGTCATCTACAAAGCTGTAAAAATTATTGCTATGCTCACGATTTATTTAGCCTTTTAAAGCCTTACACCTTATAGGCAAGAGTTTTCTCTCAGTATTGAGCCAGTCACTATAAATAGCAGATGCAGAGACTAAATGTAGCATCTAAGTACGAAAGTATTTATTGATAAATACTGTTGCTCTTGTTACTTCAATTTAAGTATTATGATGAACTGCTAATTCTCCATAATGAATTTTTTCTAAGTAAAGTTGTTAAATTAAAGTTAAGTATGCATCTATCTTTAGATACAGATGATTGACTATTGTAGATAGTTGACGCTTGGTTGCACCCTGACAGTCTTTTTTCTATCTACAAATGTTTGAACAATACGGTTTGATGAAACTTAATGGCTATTTAAGACCTTGCACTTTTTCCACAAAAGATTGCACCCATAGCAGATATTGCAAGCCGGCAACATCTGCTGTGTTGTTATGTTCTGCACCGGGAACCAAAATCAGTTTTTTCGGTTCTGGTGCAGCAGCATACAGATTTTCACTCATGAAAGCCGGTATAGTAGAATCGGCTGTGCCGTGAATCAATAAAACTGGCATTTTCAAGCGTGGTATTTTTTTAGTCGATTCAAACCGCTGTGTCAGAATTAAATTGACGGGAAACATCGAAAACATGTTCCTGGCAGTTACTAACTGCTGAATCGAGGTAAAAGAGCTTTCCACAATCAAACCGGCAGCGTCTGGGTGTTTAACTGCCAAATCGATGGCTATTGCTCCTCCTAGAGAATGCCCATAAATATAAATTTCCTTTTGCGGAATCTGTCGCTGTTGCACCAGGTAATTCCAAGCTGTAGCTGCATCTTGATAAACCCGCATTTCGTTAGGAAAACTGCCTTCACTCCGACCATAACCGCGATAATCAATCAGCAAAACCGAAAATCCTAGTTGATGAAACCGTTTAGCATGAGCTACATTTGCACCAATATTGATACCGTTACCGTGCAAATACAGCAGGACCTTGGGGTTAGGTTGGTTTGCTTTTATCCACCAACCGTGGATGTGTTCCACCTTACCAAATGTGGCTGGTACGGGTAACCAAACTTCCTCGTAAGGAAGCTGAAATAATTCTGGTGTCTTTTCGATAACAGAAGAGGGAAAGAAAATGAATCGAGGTTGCTGAAAATAAAGATATAAGCAAATAGTACAGTAGGCGATCGCCGCAACTACTCCCAGCCAAAATAGTAATTTCAATAACACTTGTATTATAGGTTTCGGTTTTTTTATTATCATGTACGCTATTTTATATTTGGAAAGGTATTTATAGATACAATAGTCATTGTTTAACTGGATGCATTAATATGTTAGAATTATGATTTCTTATGTAGCAAGTTATTATTAATAAGTTTACCAAATTAGTAAGCTTATATACATTTGTTTAAGTAGTTTGTCTCTTTAAGAATAATAATGAGTGGATATCAGGAGAAGATTGTGACACTTTTCAATGAGCCTCAACAAGAGCAACTCAAGGAAATAGGTGCATATTTAGGGCAAGTTCGACAAGAAAAATCTATACGTATAGAAGAAATAGCTGCTAAAACTTTGATTCGACAAACTTTTTTAGAAGCTTTAGAAGAAGGACGATTTGAAGATTTGCCTGAGCCTATTTATGTGCAAGGATTTATTCGTCGCTATGGAGATATTTTAGAGTTAGATGGTACTTCTTTAGCTCGCTCTTTCGCGATTAATTTTTTCCTTTTTGACTCTGCAAATGATAGTAGTAATGTAGAGAAAAAACCAAATCTATACATACCTCTGGCAGTACCGTATATCCTCTTGTTAGCAGCAGCTTCTTTTGGATTGTTTTATATACTCAATCCGCGTCGTCCAACTCAACCAGTTAGTCAGAAAGAAAACTCTTCAATTGTAGCCAAGCAAAAAATAGCACCTATTCTTTCATCAGTTCAACCAACAACATTACCTTTACCGACAGCTGCATCTACCCCAGCTTTGACAGCATCTCCAAACACTGACACAAATTCAACAGTTGAAGTAACTTTGGAACTTCAAGACACATCATGGTTACAAGTAAAAGAGGATGGTAAGACTACATTTGAGGGAAATTTAGAGAAGGGAGAGCGAAAAACTTGGACAGCAAAAAAACAGTTAACTATACGCTCTGGTAACGCAGGTGCTGTGTTAGTTACTGCGAATAAAAAGGAACCCCAAATTTTAGGAAATCTTGGGGCAATTAAGGAAGTTACTTTCACCCCAGAAGTCAATAATGAGGGGTCAGTAGTCAACAATCAGTAGTTAGGAGTCAGGAGTTAGGAGTTAGGAGTCCATAATAATTATCCAGATAAGTGACTAATAACTAATGACCAATGACCAATGACTGATAACTAACTTAGTGTTGGCTTACTTAAATGCCAATTAGTTGATTGCTCATAAGCGTAAGCGACTTGAAACAGTTGGTCTTCTCGCAGCACATTGCTAATTAGCTGTAATCCAATTGGTAAACCATTGCTATCGAAACCACAGGGCAGACTTAAACCAGGTAAACCAGCAAGGTTTACGGGAATGGTCATCAAGTCAACTAAGTACATGCTCAAGGGATCGGTAGTTTTTTCAGCGGCTTTAAAAGCTGTAGTGGGAGCAGTGGGACACACTAAAACATCAAATTGCTGAAAAGCGTTTTCAAAGTCTTGTTTAATCAGGGTGCGGACTTTTTGTGCTTTCAGATAAAAAGCATCATAATAGCCAGCAGAAAGAGCATAAGTGCCAATCATAATTCGGCGTTTGACTTCAGCACCAAAACCAGTGGCACGAGTACGAGTATACATTGACAGCAGATTGTCGGCATCAGGAGCGCGTAAGCCATACTTAACGCCATCGTAACGAGCTAGGTTTGCTGAGGCTTCACATGGGGCGATGATGTAGTAGCTAGGTAAGCCGTAGCGGAACCGAGGACAGGAAACTACATCAATTTCGGCTCCTAAATGTTGTAGTTGCTCGATCGCTTTATTTACAGCTTGTTCAACTTGTGAATCCAAGCCTTCGCCAAAAGTTTCTTTAATGATACCAATTCTCAACTTACGTGTGGCTTTGAGGTCTGGTTTTAAGCTGGCAGCGTAGTTGGGAATTTCAACTTTCAGACTCGTGGAGTCTTTGGGATCGTGACCGGCGATCGCTTGCAATAATATTGCTGTATCTTCAACGCTGCGTCCAAATGGTCCAACTTGATCCAAAGATGAAGCAAAAGCCACCAACCCGTAACGCGAAACCAGTCCGTAAGTTGGTTTCATTCCGACAACACCGCAAAAAGATGCAGGTTGGCGAATCGAACCACCAGTATCAGAACCGATAGAAACTACACATTCTTCTGCCGCTACCGCTGCTGCTGAACCCCCAGAAGAACCACCAGGAACCCGCGACAAATCCCAAGGATTAGCGGTGATATGATAAGCGGAGGTTTCTGTAGAACCACCCATTGCAAACTCATCCAAATTGGTTTTACCCACCATCACCGCATCTGCATCCGCCAGTTTTTGCGTCACAGTTGATTCATAAGGCGGCACAAAATTTTCTAGAATCCGGGAGGCGCAAGTGGTGGGAATACCCTTGGTACACATATTGTCTTTAATGCCTATGGGAATCCCCGCCAGCATCCCAATTTCTTCGCCAGCGGCAATTTTGGCATCCACTTCCCGCGCTTGCAACAGCGCCCTTTCTGCCGTCACGCATAAGAAACTGTGCAATTTTGGCTCTAACGCTTGAATTCGGTCTAAAGCTTCTTGGGTAATTTCAACGGCAGAGCGTTCTTTTTTAATTAGCTGTGTGTGCAACTCGCGGATCGATGCCATGCATTGCTTCCTTTATGACTCAAATCTTAGATTTTAGTACAGTTTGATAACTTCTGCTGCAAGTCTGTGTATGGCTGCCTGTGAATTATCATGTTTAGCATCAATTTTTAGCAGAGCGGGGGCTGCTTACTCTATTATCTATATCTATAAATTAATTGAACGGGTTGCGCCCAGTCCCTAGTTATATGGTTAAAATTATTACACGTAAATCTTTAGGAACGCAAAATGTCTATGACATAGGCGTGAGTTCAGACCATAATTTTGTAATTAAAGATGGATTAATCGCTTCTAATTGCTTTAATAAATCTCACTCGACGGCATATGCTTATGTAACTTATCAAACTGCATATTTAAAAGCTAATTACAAATTAGAGTATATGGCAGCACTGTTAACGGCTAACAGTGGTGACACAGATAAAGTACAGAAGTATATTGCTAGCTGTACAAGTTTGGATATTGATATAGAACCACCAGACATTAACGTTAGTCAAGTGGATTTTACGCCGCTTGGAAAAAAGATTTTGTTTGGATTTAGTGCAGTGCGTAATGTGGGACAGAATGCGATCGCCTGTATATTGGAAGCGAGGAACGAAGGAGGATCGTTTAAATCTCTACCTGATTTTTGCGATCGCGTGGATTTGCGTGCTGTTAATCGCCGTGCTTTAGAGTCCCTAATTTACTGCGGAGCTTTTGATAAAATTGAATCCAATCGCCACCAGTTAATCAAAGACCTGGAATTAGTATATGATTGGGCACAATCCCGCGCCAGAGATAAAGCTAGCGGTCAAGGAAATCTCTTTGATTTATTAGGTGAAATTTCTAATAATACAAATAATAATAAAATAAGCAAAGCTTTTGAAACTGCTCCTAAAGCAAATCCTGTTCCTGATTTACCCCAACCGGAAAAATTACGCAAAGAAAAGGAACTTTTAGGTTTTTATGTATCCGATCATCCGCTGAAATCAATACAGCAAACAGCGCGATATCTGGCTCCTATTAACCTTACGCAATTTGCTGAACAAAAAGAAGGAATTATGGTTTGTGCGCTTGTCATGCTAAATGGCGTCAAAAAGGTCATGACAAAAAAAGGCGACCCGATGGCTATTTTGCAAATAGAAGATTTAACTGCACAATCGGAAGCGGTAGTTTTTCCCAAATATTATGAACGCATAAGTTCACTACTTCAAGTTGATTCCCGCTTGATTATTTGGGGCAAAATAGAGCGAAAAGACGATAAACCTCAATTTATTGTAGAAGATGCCGAACAAGTAGAAACAGTACAACTGGTTATGTTGGAATTAACTTCTCAACAAACAGCAGACATCCAAGAACTCGATCGCGTAAGAACAATTTTGAAAGAACACTCAGGGGACAGAGAAAAAGCAAAAGTTCCAGTGATAGGTATTATACAGGCTTTAAACAGCCGTCAAGCTGTCCTTCTGGGCAGACAATTTTGGGTACAAGATTCGATAACCGCTTTTCAGGCTCTCAACAACGCCGGATTTCCTACGGAGCTAAAACAACTTACTGGTAATTGAATGCATAAGTGCTGAGTTTAAAATTCAATACTAGTTTACCAAGAAAGGGCATACGGCATTGGGCAATGGGCAATGTAATAATTCTTTTTCCAGTCTAAGTGTCCAAGCTCAAGAGCGTTCTCATGCCCGATCCCCGATGACGACAGATGGCTGACTGTGAGGAAACCCCCTCTGTGCAAGTGCCCTCCCTAACGCACTGACTCCTCAATGCCCAATGCCCATTTCCCGTCTTTCTTTGCTCCGTCATCAGTAATTTGCCGTACTATATTAAGTAGCTAACCGTTTTTTTAGTTACTTATGCTGATGATAATTACCTGTGGAAAATGGTATTTTTTAATGCCGTGACTATATAGCGGCAACCAGGGTGAGGAGCAAACAGAACTTGATGACCGCAAATGACCTAAAGAAATTTGTTAATTATTGTAAACAAATTCAGCCTCAAAGTCAGGAAGATATTAAAAGATTTTTTCAGGGAGTTGTTGTCTTTCCTTATGACAAAGAACTTCTATTACAAGCTTATTTATTTTTGAATATGAAAGATTTATTTCCTTTATGTTCAGAACTACTTTTATTTGAAAAGTCTCCAATTTCTGATTATACAGATTTAGGAAAGTGTGATTTTGTTTATTTAACATATACAGGTAATTTATTTTTAATCGAAACTAAATTTATTGATACAGAAGCGACAGGGGCAACCGAAAGAAAAAGAAGAAACAAACACAGAAATAAAGTATTTGAACAAGTCATCACTTTAAAAAATAGATTTAGTCAATATTGGGATATTCAATTAGAACAATTAGAGTGCGGTGTTTTTACGACAGATTCAGAAATTGATTGGCGAGGAAATGATGTTAATGTCGTAACTAAATCAATTTCTATCGATAAGCTGGAAAGATGGCGGAAAAATTATCCAAGATTGACTGAATATTGAATTAAAATAATTTTTTTAAATAAATTTAAAGCCCTTAGGCTAGAAACCACTAGCGTTGTACGTACAGAGCTTACCTACGTGGGCTATTTTCTCGTTACCAGGCAGAGCCTTGTAACAAGTTAAAGAGGTGCGTTACACTACGAGGATCGCACCTTATGACTTGACAAATAAGCTCTTAGAAATTTGCAACATTTCTGTATGCGAAAAATACGATTGTTTATTGCCTCTAGTCTTGACGGCTATATTGCGCGAACATCAGGAGAGGTAGATTGGCTATTTACCGATTCTGACTACGGTTATGCTGAGTTTTTTGCCGAAATTGACACGGTACTCATGGGTAATAAGACGTATCAGCAAATCCTAGGTTTTGGAGAATACCCATACAAAGGCAAAAAAGGTTTTGTTTTCTCACAAATTTTACAAGGCGAAAAAGATAACAATGTAGAATTTGTGGGTGGTGATTTGAAAAACTTCATTAACAGGTTGCGTCAGTCAAGCGGTGGTGATATCTGGTTAGTTGGGGGAGCGCAGATAATTCATTATTTCCTAAAACAGGGTTTACTCGATGAATTGATTCTGTCAATCCACCCAATTATTTTAGGAGACGGTATTCCCCTGATTGTGCGCGATCGCCTAGAAACAACACTTAAGTTCAAAGATGTGAAAACCTACGACTCTGGATTGTTGCAAGTGTTTTACGATTTGAAAATATAACCCAAAAACAGGTAAAGATAAGGTGTTAAAGACACTCTTGGTTATTGCCGTTGGTTTCTTACCGTCACTGTTCTCCCTGTGGATGATCCGTAAAAGTCATATGCGGAGAGAAACGCAAATGAGACAAGCTGGTATGAGCTTTCCCAGAAGGCAACTAGGGCAAAATTCTCGACTAAATTTAAGCGATCGCTATTATCTCGAAGGAGTCGGCTACCTCATCGGTGACATCAGTTGCCGATATAATGCTAAATCTGGCTATGTACGCTGTGCTGTCAATCCCTCAGGACCTTGTGAAGGTTGCCGTTATTATGAAGCAAGAGAATTCACCGCCGATAACGAAAACAAGGTTTAATGGTCAATAGTCAATGGTTAATAGTCAACCGACTTTTGACTTTTGACTTTGCCCTGAAGGGTTGACATGGACGAGGAAACGCAGTTATCACAGCGCACTCAGCAACAATACTCATGTCTGCAAGCTGGACTCAGGAACAAATTCTAGCGCTAGCACCGGATACCAGTTCCGCTAAGAATGCTCAAGCTTTAGCGGTGCGCTCAAAATGGTTGTCGTTGGGTTACAACCAACAAGCTATTTGGGGTGAGTGTCAAGGTAGCGGTAGCAATACTTACCAAACACAGATTGATATTACAGAACTTGCTTTTAAATGTACCTGTCCCAGTCGCAAAACACCGTGCAAACACGCAATCGGTTTGTTTTTGCTTTTTACCGATCAAAAAGAAGCTTTTACAGAAAAAACTTTGCCACAAAAGGCAAGTCTTGATACACCCAAACATAAACCAGATAAAAAAACTGAATCCACAAAGAAAGTAGTTGATACAGCAGCTCAAGCAAAGCGTGCTCAGATGCGCTACAACAAAGTAACTGCGGGAATGCAGGATTTAGAACTTTGGTTGCGCGATTTGGTACGTCAGGGGTTAGCTGTAGCTCAAGGACAACCTTACAGTTTTTGGGATACCGCAGCAGCGAGGCTTGTAGATGCTCAAGCGCCAGGGGTTGCTCGTATGCTGCGCGAGATGGCAAGTATACCACATTCTGGTATCGGATGGGAAGAAAGGCTGTTGACACAGCTGGGACGTGTTTATTTGTTGATTTCCGGCTTTAAACGTTGGGAAAGTTTACCAGCCGAAATGCAAGCAGACATCCGCACCCAAATTGGTTGGACGCAGAATCAAGAAGAATTATTAACGTCTTCAGGTGTACGCGATCGCTGGTTAATATTAGGTCAACGTGTCACTGAAGAAGACAAGTTGCGATCGCAGTTTAATTGGTTATGGGGCGAGAAAACTCAACAAGCTGCCCTAATTTTAAACTTTGCTTATGGTAGTCAACCATTAGATACTAGCTTGATCCCAGGAACTAGTATAGATGCAGAGTTAGTATTTTTCGAGAGTGCTTATCCGTTGCGATCGCTAGTTAAAATTCATCATGATGCAGCACCGATAGATAAAATGCCGGGATATAGTAGCATCCAAGACATGATGCAAGCTTACGCCAAAGCTTTGGCACGCAATCCTTGGATCGAACAGTTTCCTATAGCGTTACAAGCTGTAATGCCTATCTTTAATGATGATGGAACCTGTCGTGCTGTGTGTGATGCCGATGGATATATGCTTCCAGTAGTTGGCTTAGTTTCTCAAAAAGCGTGGCAATTATTGGCACTCAGTGGGGGGCATTTTATCGGCATTTTTGGAGAATGGAATGGCGATCGCTTCTTGCCTCTAAGCGTATATGCGAATGGTATATTTGTTCTACTTTAAAAATTATGAAATATTTATGGCAAGAGGTTGTAAAAGTAGCATTAGTCGGTACTGAACGACAAGCGTTAAAGGTGATACCACCTGATAATAAGTTGGGTGAAATTTTGAGTTGTTTGGATAGCAGCGACAAGGAAGGAAGTTTACTGAGTGCGGCTGGTGCGATCGCTCTTTATCAATGCGCTGGTAAAATATCTATCATTAATCAGCCACCAGAGCAAAAAGCCTGTGAATCTGAAGAATTACTTGATTGCAGTCTTGTTTCTCGGCAACATCTAGCTTTGATATTAGGTGGGAAATATGCCCAACTTCTGCCAGAATGGTTAACAGTGGCAGCCGCCGCTAGAAAAAGAGTTCCTCCAGAATACTTGCCTCAGGTGCTGACGTTAGGGCAAAAGCAAAATAATTTACAAGCTTGTATTTTACCAGTTTTGGGTAAACGGGGATATTGGCTGGCAAAGCAGAACCCAGACTGGAATTATGTTAGCAGTGAAATTACTAATAAAACTTGGCAGACTGGTAACAAACAAGCAAGGCGAGCGCTACTGCAAAGACTTCGCGAACAAGATCCAGATAAAGCACGAGAACAACTGAAGAAAACTTGGAAAAAGGAAAGCGCTGAAGAGAGAGCGAGTTTATTAGCAGCTTTAGAAATCAATTTGAGCATCAACGATGAGCCGTTTTTAGAAGCTGCATTAGATGATAAACGCAAGCAAGTGCGAGATGTTGCCGCTAAGTTGCTGTCAAAACTGCCGAAATCGAGATTGTGTCAGCGGATGATACAGGTAGTTCGCCCATTAATTACATTTAACCACAACTCTGTGCAAGTGACTTTGCCTTCAACGTGCGATGCGGAAGCCGCCGCCAAGGGCGATCGCCAAATGATCCGCGACGGGATCGATCAGTCTCGTTACAGTTCTGCATTGGGGGAGAAAGCTAGCTTATTGTTGCAAATGCTTTGTTCCGTACCACCTAGTTTTTGGTGTAATAATTGGGGCAAAACGCCGCAGCAATTATTGGAATTTGTTGATGGTAGCGAGTGGGAAAAAATGCTGTTGGAAGCTTGGGCGACAGCAGCTTTCAAAAGTCAAGATTCACAGTGGGCAGAAGTTTTACTGCCAGATGCAAGTAAGTTTTATCACACCTTTATGAGCAATGGTGAGGAATTAATTGTTGGGTTGTTGAAGGTTGTAGGACAAGATAAAGCGAATACTTTGATTTTGCAGACATTATTGCAGAATCAGGGCAAATTGCTGAATGTGAATCATCCCGCGTATACGTTATTGAAGCATCACCAAACGCCTTGGAGTGCGAAAGTTAGTCAGCTTGTACTATCAAGTATACGAAAATACATTGAAGTTTATAATCAGCAGTATGAATGGAAAATGCGATCGCTCTTTCAAAATTTCGCCCTTTATATGGAACCTTCGGTTGTGGAAGCTGCTGGGGAATTGTGCGCTGTTGTGGAAGAGGGTTCGTTTTGGCAAGATTTTGTGAATGAGTTTTTGGCTACGTTGTTGTTTCGTTTTCAAATGATACAGGAATTAAGAGGTGAGTAATGAGTGAAAGAAAGAGAACGAACCGCAGAGGCACAGAGGGCACAGAGAAGGAGATTGAGGTAAATAAAGAGACGACTCTTTTAAGGGAACATGCGGAGGAGCAGTTTGCTATTGAATTGGCGGAGTTAGCAAAGGTGGATAATAAGCAACGTCCGCCAAATTGGAAGTTATCGCCTTGGGGGGTGGTAACGTATCTTTTGGGGGGGAGGTTAGAGAATGGTTTTGAGGTGTCGCCAAAGTATATCGGAGACAGACGAATAATTGAAGTTGCGACGGCTACTTTGACGACGGATAGGGCATTATTGTTACTTGGTGTACCGGGAACGGCGAAATCTTGGGTTTCTGAACATTTGGCTGCGGCGATTTCTGGAGATTCAACGCTGTTAATTCAGGGTACGGCGGGGACGAGTGAGGAAGCAATCCGCTATGGTTGGAATTATGCCAAATTATTGGCTGATGGTCCCTCAATGGCAGCCTTGGTTCAAAGTCCGTTAATGCGAGCGATGGAAGATGGCAAAATTGCCCGCGTGGAAGAATTAACTCGCATTTCCGCAGATGTGCAGGATACATTAATTACTGTACTTTCCGAAAAAACACTGCCCATACCTGAACTTAATTCCGAGGTGCAAGCGCGGAAGGGATTTAGTGTAATTGCGACTGCAAATGACCGCGATAAAGGTGTGAACGAACTTTCCAGCGCGTTGAAACGCCGTTTTAACACAGTAGTTTTGCCTTTACCAAAAACTGTGGATGAGGAAGTCGAAATTGTGCAGCGACGGGTGGAAAGTCTAGGAAAAGCTTTAGAATTGCCAGCCGAACCCCCAGCGTTGGAAGAAATTCGCCGCATCGTCACCATTTTTCGAGAATTGCGTAGTGGTGTTACCGAAGATGGAAAAACCAAAATTAAATCGCCTAGTAGTACTTTGAGTACAGCGGAAGTTATTTCTGTTGTGAATAATGGTATGGCGCTATCGGCGCATTTTGGTGATGGAAATTTACAAGCAGCAGATGTTGCTTCTGGGTTGATTGGGGCGGTGATTAAAGACCCAGTGCAGGATAAAGTAGTTTGGCGCGAGTATTTAGAAACGGTGGTGAAAGAAAGGGATGGGTGGAAAGATTTATATCGCGCTTGTCGGGAAGTATCTTAGAGGAAAGTATCACGCAAAGACCAAGGCGATCGCGGTTCCTCAAATAAGCGCGATCGCGTTATGGGGCAAGCTGCGTCTACGCACGTCGTCAACTATATGTTTTTGTTTTATCAAGTTTTGCGTGGTTTGGAAGCTGTTATACTCATGCTAGGTAGCGATATTGAGGAGTCCAAATTATCCCTACGCTAGAACAAAAAACACAGTGCTATGTGTTGTGCTGTTGGTTCACTAAACTTTACTTACCGATCAATATCGTTCGGATGGATGAACGAACGGGAAACGTATTTATCCTAGCGGGTGAGGAAAATATCATAGAAATATATCCTAACGGTAAATGGAGGTATATAGGATGAGTAAACCTAACTTTCAAGCAATGAACCAAAAAGAGTTGCACGATTATGTTCTTACTCATCGAGACGATCAAGAAGCCTTTTATGCTTATGTAGACAAGCTACATACAGAGGGTAATTGGATTGAAATGCCTCCGTTACAATCATTAGAGGATTTAGAAAATTATCCGGAGTTCAAAGCGCGTTTTCGTAATAGTTCCGAGCCGCGAGATAATGTAGTCTAGTCTGAATATGCAGACATTTTATGCGATCGCCTTCATTAGACATTTTTTTGCCAAAACTCGATCGCGTTTGAAAAAGCAAATCAATAAGTGATGTGTTTTGATTGACTCAAAACCCTCCTCACCATGACTATCCACATATTCGGCATACGACATCACGGTCCCGGTTCAGCACGCAGCCTGCGTCAAGCCTTAGAAAGTCTTGAACCAGACATTATCCTCATCGAAGGACCACCCGACGCCGAATCATTACTACCATTGCTAAGTTCCCCAGCAATGCAGCCACCAGTCGCATTACTAATATATGTACCAGATAAGCCCCAAGACTGCGTTTATTATCCCTTCGCCATCTTCTCACCAGAATGGCAAGCACTGCATTACGGCTTAACTAATAACATCCCCGTGCGCTTTATGGACTTACCATTAGCGCATCGGATGGCGATAGGGGAAGACAAGGGGACAAGGGGACAAGGAGACAAGGAGGAATTTTCTTCCCCATCTCCTTTATCTCCCCCCTCCCCCACTCCCTCGCTCCCCCCCTCCTCCCTCCCTGAAGATCCGCTGGCTTTGCTAGGAAAAGCCGCAGGTTACACCGACGGCGATCGCTGGTGGGAACATATGGTAGAACAACGTCATAACAGCGTTGATTTGTTCGCCGCCATTCTCGAAGCGATGTCAGCTGTGCGTCAGGATACACCACCATCAACAGACCCCATAGAAGCACAGCGCGAAGCATATATGCGGAAAACTATCCGCGAACCTGAAAAAGCTGGCTATAAAAGAATTGCAGTTGTCTGTGGCGCTTGGCACGCTCCAGCACTTTCCGATATATCATCTGTGAAAGAAGATACAGCAATACTTAAAGGATTACCCAAAATAAAGGTAGAAGCGACTTGGATACCTTGGACTTACGGACGTTTATCTTATAACAGCGGCTACGGTGCTGGTATTGAATCACCGGGTTGGTATCATCATCTGTGGGAATGGGGAATGGGGCAGGGAGACAGGGAGAAAGGGAGACAAGGGGGACAAGGGGACTCCTTGGAGGATAATTCTTCTTTCCCCCCCTTCCCCCCAACCCCACTTCGTGGGGACCCCGAAGCCCCCCCTCTCCCCACTCCCCCACACCCCGCTCCCGACTCCCAAGTCGTAATTCGCTGGCTAACGCAGGTTGCACATTTATTACGCGAACAAGGTTTAGATGCTTCCTCGGCGCATGTAATTGAAGCGGTCCGGTTGGCGGAATCTTTGGCGGCTTTGAGAAATCGCCGTCTCCCAGGTTTGCCAGAATTAAATGAAGCTATCCAAGCAGTATTTTGTTTTGGTAGTGATTTACCGATGCGTCTCATTCACGATAAACTCATAGTTGGCGATCGCCTGGGCAAAGTTCCACCAGAAACGCCGATGATGCCGTTGCAGCAAGATTTAATGCGGCAACAAAAACGTTTGCGAATCGGGGCAGAAGTAACCGAAAAGACTCTAGATTTAGATTTAAGAAATAATAATGATTTAGAGCGATCGCACTTATTACATCGTCTCAATCTTTTAGAAATTCCTTGGGGACAACTTCAACAAACAAGCAATAAAAAGGGCACTTTTCACGAATTCTGGCGTTTGCAATGGCATCCAGAATTTGCTGTCAGCTTAATTGAAGCTGGTATTTGGGGCAATACTGTTAAAGATGCTGCTGCAAACATTGCTTGTAATAAAGCAGATGCAGCAAATGATTTGCCAACGCTGACAAATTTTTTAAATCAAGTAATATTATCAGATTTAGCTGATGCTGTAACTTATCTGATGTCGCGTTTGGAAAATGCTGCGGCTTTAGTTAGTGATGTCACACATTTAATGGCAGCATTACCACCATTAGCAAATGTATTGCGTTACGGTAACGTCCGCTCCTCAGATACGAAGATGATAACTCATGTAGTAGATAAGTTAGTAACGAGAATTTGCATTTCTTTACCTGGTGCTTGCGCTTCTTTGGATGACGATGCAGCGGCAGCAATGTACGATAATGTGATGAAAGTGAATAGTGCGATCGCTTTACTGCAAAACCAAGAACACATAACATCTTGGCAACAAGTATTATCGCAAATTTCCGACAACCAAAGACTACACAAACTAATAGCTGGTTGCTGTTGTCGTTTATTGCTAGATGCTGGTATTTTTAACGCAGATGAAGCAGCGCGACGCATGAGATTAGCGCTTTCTATCGCCACTGAACCACCCCAAGCAGCCGCGTGGGTAGAAGGATTTCTAAAAGGTAGTGGTTTATTGCTTCTACACGATGATATCCTTTGGCAAGTTTTAGACAATTGGATAACTCAATTACCTGGTGAATTGTTTACCGCTTTGCTACCATTATTGCGACGCACTTTTAGCAATTTTACCGCTCCAGAACGACGACAAATGGGTGAAAAAGTCAAACAAGGACTCAACACAAAAAATGCATCAAATTCTACAAATATTCCCGAATTCGATGAAGAGAACGCTGCTGTTGTCTTGCCTATTATCGCTCAATTGTTAGGAGCGTAAAGAAAGTAAAAGGCAAAAAGATACTCTTAATCAGCCCACGTAGGTGGGCTTAGTTCGTGTAGCCCTAGGCTTCCAGCCTAAGCGCTAGCAACCTCACAAATCACCATCATATGTGATAAGTATTTGTCAATACTATAATGGACAACTTGTAGTCCGGCTTTTTTTATTTCTTGCATAAGTTCAGGTATTTCATACTTATGATGTCTCCAAATAGTAATTTCTTCACCTTCCAAAATTTGAATGTTCTTATCTACTCCCCCACAAGTTAAATTTATAGTGTAATTATGACGGAATTTCATATTAGCAACTATGCTATCTGTTTCTAAATCATACTTCCTTATAAGTTCGCAATCTTCAGATTTAATTCCAATCTTGTTTTTATTCCATTTATACACTTCTTTTGCATGATAATTGCAGCCACCTCTCACTTTTCCATCCCAATTAGAGTTAGAACCAGTTTCGTTAGTGAAAACGAGTAAATCATTATTACCCATGCTGTCTCTAAAGTTTTTCAGGACTTTAGTTATGTTTTGATGATTGCCCATTGTCACACCCAAGTGTAAAATTATTTTTGGTGTATCGTCAGTTTTGAGGTGAGCTTGATTTGTTGACCAAAGTTTGGGTAGACAACTATTTTCTATGTCAATTGGATGACTTATAAACTCGATTAGTGGAAACCAATTCTGAAAATTTTCCTTGGCTAACTTAAGTAATTCTTCGCTAATATCTAAGGCTATATATTTATTAATTTTATTCAATTTACTCAGTCTACCGACAAATTCTTTAACTGGATATGAATTTCCTGAGCCGACATCTATAATATTTACTTTTTCACATTTTTGATGATTGCCATTAAGATATTCAAAATTCTTCCTTAAAAGGTCAATTTCTAAACTTGATGTCCTATACCATTTAGGAATAATATATTTTCGATAAAAATCATTCCATATTTTTGCGCCTCTACCTTTATAAGAATACTTTAGAGGTATTTCTCGTCTGACTTCTAACGCATGAATTAGCCCAAAAATTTCTTCTTCAGAAAAAATAGAATAAAACTCAGAACTTGGCTTTGCTGTGCGAACGCTAAAAGTTGGAAGATCCGAAGAAAATGGTGAATTGCTATGAATATTTTTAGCCATTGTTCTTGTTTTTTAGTTTTCTGAGGTATTTAACGCTAACAAATTGATTAGACCAATGCTTGCCTCTGTTAGGTATTTTCCCATACCCCTATCCCAAAACTAGGAGTTTGTACCAGATGCTTTCCTTGTTTCTTACCTAAACCCTGCGCGATCGCACGCTCTTTGTGCGCGTGGCAATTGTTGTGAAGTGCGAAAAGCATCCATCTGTCTGTAGAGCGAGGCAGATTTTTTGGGATGCAGCGTATTCTGTAGCGTATGAATCAAAACCCAGTTTGCTTAAATTTGGGCGAGAGACAGAGCGCATTCTATCAATGAAGAGGCACACAGTCATGGACATATCGAAGATTAAAGAACACATGCCCGTCTACGCAGAAGGTTCCGGCGGTTTGTCAGGGGCATCTGATGTGCATATTGCCAATATCGATTCTATAGATAAAGGTAAATATCTCAAGTTGACGAAGCATAACGCCCCCGATGGGCAACACCACTGGTGTCCAATCGATTGGGTGAGGGCAGCGGATGAACGAGCCGTGTACCTTAACAAAACGGTGGACGAAGTGATGGCACAATTGCTGTCTGAGCAGCCAGAATAGTGTTTGAAGCCATTGGACAGTTTTGGTGCGTGGTTCATCTAAATACGCCAAAAAATACCTTCTGGTCGGGTTTCACAAACGATAGACACTCATTGGGCGGGAGGGGAGCATCCCAATTTGGCAAAAAGCCCTCAGGCTATAAGCCTGGGGCTTTGTTTGTGTAGCGATACCCACGCGCGGGTATTGCGGCAAAATTGGGATGCTCCCCATTGGACAGCCTTGTTTTGAAATATTTATGGGGCATCTCTACGAGACGCTTCTCTTCGAGAGGCTTGTCTGCGACACGCTCCGCGAACGCCAACGCGAACACAGACAGTCTGTGTAGAAGCGCGAAGTTTGATCGGAGGGAACCTCCGCTCAAAGCTTCGCAACAGAGGCTGTCCATTTTTGTCCAGGTTCAGTCCAAGGGACATTGCTAAATTTTGGCTTTTTTGTGAACTCCTGTACTCATTTTCAACAACTGCGATGGCAGTTGTTGATTACTTTGTCAATGTTGTTTCTATTTTTCCGAAATCGCTCTTGACACCATTGTAGTCATTATTAGGTAAGCGACTTATAACTAACTTCTATAACTAAAAATCAGGGAATATATCCCTGCCATCTCTTATAAAAAGCCCAGTCATTGTACTGGGCTTTTAACATTTTTTTATTTTGAGGTGCTTTTTTTCGGAATCGGATCAATCAATGTGTATCCATCAAACAGCTACTAAATTAATGTACAGGAAATAGAAAATGTTGAACTACAAAAAATATGCCGCATTGCTTGCTTTACTGCCAGTTGTTACTCTCTGGGCTCAAACAGCTAATGCTGAAACTTTAAAGACCAAAAATTTTAACGTCACAATTACAAGAAACTGCCCAGAAGGATATGTAACTTGCAACAATGTTACATATTATGGAAAGGATTTGAGGACAGGTAAATCGATTCGTCTGACTGGCAAAACAATCCACACAACTGGTGCGGATGGTGTTACGCCAAGTCGGTTCCTCGGTTATCAGTTCCGCAATGGAGAGTATCTCTATCGGGTGGCAGACAACACTTTGCAAGTTTATCAAGGAAAGAAACTGATACTTCAAGAACAAGGAGTTTTGACAAATTAAAAACTATAGTTGAGTTTTGTTAAGCCTGATCTGAGTTGTAGCTCCAAGCTAAATATTCATACAGCAGATTGCTAATTCAAATAGTACTTGAAGAACATGTTAATCATATTACTCCTTATTACTTGAAAATTTCCGATACCAAAATGAATATATGCAAACTCAATCAGGCAAATTAGAACTTGACAAAGAATATCCATCCGTAGATGAGGCATCAGCTATCCAGACGATTGAGCATAACTACCAAGCGGACGCGATGCTCACACCAAACATCATGGTTGTGTTGCCAACACGAATACTTTATGAAGCGATAATTGAGGACAAGCAATAATTTTTCCAGCTTCTATAATAAGGCTAAAATAATCTGGGAAATACAAGTTTCGTTTGCTTTTTTGTTACTTAATCGCAAATAATTCCCCTTCTAGCGCATGCTGCACAATTATGATGAGGAAATCTCTGTTTTTTTATTCAACAGTGCTTTGGGAGTAGTGCGATCGCTATTGTCGATTATCATTCATCTAACCAAGGAACACACTATTATTTAAAAAGCCACAAATGTATTTTATTTTAGCTGGGGGAAGAGTGTTTCGAGCAAATAGTGTGTCATACTTTTGATCGGGGCAAACTTTATGATTTATCTAGAATATAGAGTTGCGATCGCCGCTCACAAATGTCTATACATAACTAGTCAAAGCTAGCCAAAGCTAGTGATTTCTACACAAATGCATTCGTAATGGGTCAACCACAGAGCCTGACAAACGGCAGTTTCTCTATTCCCTTAATAAAGTTAGGAATTACTTTTCGCCCAATGTTCAAACTTCGGTTGATATCGGCATAGAACGCATGGCAACAGAAAAGCCTACCCAAAATCAATAGCAATGGGTAGAGATGTATAGGAATTAAGTTACACTTCCTCACCCCTTGAATTCGTTGAAATCAACGAAGATCCCAAAAGGCATCCTGCGATCGCGATCAGCAAAAGCACGTCGGTGCAACCCGAAGCGGTTACTTTCACGCTTGTGCAGCAGTTGAATGCTGATAAAACACCAGTGAACTGAGGGAGATTTTCAGTTTATCGGGCGTAAAACTGTCAAATACTCTTCGCTCTTGGCTACTATCACAAGCCAAGCCCCTAAACGTGAAAGTAACCGTTGGTGAGGAGTTATCCTCAATTACTACGAAAACGTCTTTTACTTTGTTTGTGTCTAGCAACTGCTTTACGCTTATGTTTTTGCAGAGGTGTTTCAAAGTGGCGATGCTTTTTCATGTCTGGAAAAATTCCAGCTTTGGAAACTTCTCGTTTAAATCGGCGTAAGGCTGACTCAATTCCTTCATTTTCGCCGGGAATTATTTGCGTCATTGTATCTCCAATTAAATTGATATTTCGGGGTTTTACAAACGATAGACAAAAATGGACAGCCTTGCACGTGAAATATTCATCGAGCATAACAGACAGTCTGTATAGAAGCGCGAAGTTTAAGCGGAGGTTCCCTCCCATCAAAGCTTCGCAACAGAGGCTGCCCATTTTTGTCCAGGTTCAGCCCAAGGGGTGGTGAGCAAAAAAGGGCAGACAAGGAGTCTACCCTTAAGACCAACGAGTTAAACTCTTGCTCTCAAAGCTTAGTAGCGACCTCGAGAGTATCCACCACCACCACCTCGTCTGTCACCACCACCACCAGAGGAACCTCTGTCTTCACGGGGTTTAGCTTTATTAACTTTTAAGCTACGACCCATCCAATCAGCGCCATCGAGCGCGTCGATTGCCGCTGTTTCTTCCTCGTCCTTTGCCATTTCGACAAAGGCAAAGCCTCTCGGACGACCTGTTTCGCGATCACTGGGGAGCTGAACGCGGTTTACTGTGCCGTATTCACCAAAAGCTCGCTTCAGGTCTTCTTCTGTAACTTCATAAGACAGATTACCGACGTAAATGGACATAAAACATCTCCAAGAAATCTTAAGTGTAGAGATTTAGATTCAGTAGAGACTTTATAAAAAGGAGTCATATCACCGAAAATAATACTCAATTAAAGACAACTATAACATAAAAAACGTAGCTCTTGCTTACTTATACCCACATAATTGCATAATCTTAGTTACGGGGTGTGATGTTGGTTTTTTCGTCTGATGAAGCGATCGCGCTTTGCGGGATGGGCGGCAACGCCATCGTGCCAGAAAACTTCTTAAGAAATTAAGTCTAAGACTTCCACCAACAGCGATCGCCTTATAAAACCAGCAAATAGATTTTACTCTGGGCTGCTTAGTTGATTTAGCACTTACAACATAAAAGGTTAGTCAAGGAGACTTTGCACCTACTTTTAAGCATAAAACGCTCTATAAGCTACTTTTTACTTATTGTACAACAATTTTATTATTGTGTCATAAATCGTTATGAAAATTTACTTTTCCAACACTCGTGAAAGATACGGTTGTTTCTCGAACTTTTCAGCACAGGGCTTTGAATTAGATGGGTTATATTGGTCTACCAGCGAACACTATTTTCAAGCGCAAAAATTTCCTCTAACCCTTGATGCCGAACAAATCCGCTTAGTAAAAACACCGAAAGAAGCGGCGAAAATGGGACGCTAAAGAACTCGTCCCCTACGTGCTGATTGGGAACAAGTTAAAGACGATATTATGCAAAAAGCGGTATTACGCAAATTTGAAACTCATGCGGATATCCGAGAAATTTTACTTTCTACAAAAGATGCAGAAATAGTCGAAAATTCTCCTATTGATTATTACTGGGGTTGTGGTGCTAATGGCAGTGGTAAAAATAGGCTGGGAATAATTTTAATGGAAGTCCGAGAGATATTCCGTCATCGTTATCATATAAAAGCTCATAATAGCTTAACTGAATAATATTATTTATTTTAATAATATAAGAGACTTATGACACTCATAAATGAGTATTCTTATTATTCTTTGCGTCTGTTGCCTAATACAAAAAATCTGCTGATAGGAGGATTTATATTTTGTTTAATTTAATCTTGAATGGCGATGCCGGACAAGAATTAAAATTGTATTTCTCTATACAGGGAAAGCTATGAAATACTGCAAATGCTTCTGGGATGAATCCCTTGGTGGTGAGTTTGATGAGTGGGGTACTAGTACTTACTTTATGGAAATTAATGAGAATTCACGCGTTGTTAGACAAATAGAGGTTTACGAAAACGGAAACGTTCTATTTTATGATCATACGCACTTGGGCGATAATTACGGCATGTTAAGTGATAGACGCATGCAAAAAGAAGATATACAAGAATTTGAAATTACAAAAGCCGAATTTGAATTAATGTGGAATACAAAAAGACCAATCAATAGATAAAAATTTCTCAAATAACCTAAAGTATGACTCAAAATGACGACGAACGTTTACGCCGCTGGCGACTTTTGTTAGGAAGTCAAGAAGCTGATGGTACAGGTTGTCGATTAAGCGGTGTTGATTTGGCAATGGACAACGCCTTGAGTGCATTGTACGATTCGGAGCGCTCTGGTAGTTTAGGCTCTTCATCCCCAAAAGTTGCTCGTTGGCTTTCTGACATCCGCACTTATTTCCCTTCATCGGTAGTTAAGGTGATGCAACTCGACGCGCTAGACCGTCTCAATTTGCGTCAAATGTTGTTAGAACCAGAAATGCTGGAAGCTGTTGAGCCAGATGTACATTTAGTGGCGAATTTGCTTTCTTTAAGCAATATTATGCCTAGCAAAACTAAAGATACAGCTCGTATGGTTGTGCGTCGCGTCGTCGAAGAGTTACAACGCAAACTCGCTAACCCGATGCGTCAAGCTGTTATGGGAAGCTTAAACCGCAGCATCCGCAATCGTCGTCCCCGACACAATGAAATTGATTGGAATCGCACCATCCGCGCCAATCTCAAGCATTATCAACTCGAATATCGTACTATTATTCCGGAAGTTCGCATCGGTTATGGACGCAAGCGAAGTAATTTACGTAACATCATACTCTGCATTGACCAAAGTGGCTCGATGGCAACTTCTGTTGTTTATGCAGGTATTTTCGGATCTGTATTGGCATCTTTACCAGCAGTGCAGACGCGGATAGTTGCTTTTGATACCGAAGTTGTAGATTTGACTGATGAAGCGCAAGACCCGGTAGATTTATTATTTGGCACTCAATTGGGTGGTGGCACTGATATCAATAGAGCCTTAGCATATTGTCAAAATTTTGTGCAACAGCCCCAAGATACAATTTTAATATTAATAAGTGATTTGTATGAAGGCGGCGACAAGAAAGAAATGCTCAAGCGAGTTGCAGCGATGGTGAATGCTGGGGTGCAATTTATCGCCTTGCTAGCGTTGAATGATGACGGCGCTCCGATGTACGATCGCCATATTGCTTTATCATTAACAGAATTTGGTATTGCCGCGTTTGCTTGCACTCCTGATAAATTTCCCGATTTAATGGCAGCTGCGATCGCTCGCCAAGATATCAGACAATGGGCAGCTAATAACGATATAGTAACTACACGGTAAAAAATTAAAAATTTATTGATTCCAACTTCTTTGGGCTGTCCAATGGCGGTCGGAACTTTGATAAACTTTTACTTGTTGTAAATCAACTTGAGAAATTAGCTGGTTTACCTCATCAAGGGTCAGTGCAGCGTTTAGAGAATCGCGAAATAACTTTTTTTGATACTCATCATATTCTTCACCGATGCTATCAACTAAAGCATTCATGATTTCCGCATTGGCTGGTCGAAATAAATCGCGGATGAAAATGCCGCCGTTAGATTTTAACACGCGCTTGAGTTCTTTAAAGAACCGCAACGGATCGGGTAAGTGATGAACAAGGCTATTAGAGATAATCATATCAAAATGCCCGTCCTCGTAAGGCAAAGATTTCGCATCCACTAATTCCAGACTAATTGAAGATTGTAAGTTAGCCTGCTGAACGTGTTGCGCGGCAACTTCCAGCATACTTTGAGCTGCATCAATAGCGATAATTTGCCATTGAGAACGCATTTGAGAGATTATAACAGGGATACGACCCGGACCTGTGCCAGCATCCAACACTATACCTTGTTCTGGGGGTCCAAGAGCGATCGCCTTCAAGGCAAAATCCATATTTACCTCTGTGAAATCCATTGCGTCATATTCAATAGCCTCAGTGAGACTATCCATCACCTCAGGTTCGAGAATTCTTTCCATTATGAAAGATACGCCCAAGCTATGGGAATACTAAACATATCATTACAAATATCACGGATCAGTTGATCTAAAAAGGCGAATGCAATCTTAACCCAAAAAACACAGTTTCCTTGCCAGTAACTACAATACATACGAATGCAAGGTAAGGCGGCACAATTAGCCACAACTTTGATAAAAATTTACAAGGTGAAATGCTACTTTTACAAGATAATGACGATTACTCATCAAAAGCTTCTAAGCTACTGCGACAAGGAATTCAACAACAACAAGCAGGAGATTTAAGTGCTGCGATCAAGTCTTTACAAGAATCCTTAGCATTGTCTCAAGCATTTGGAGGCTTAGAAACACAAACGGAGACGCTTTCTTATTTAGCACTAATTGCATACACTTCAGAAGATTATAAAAGCGCAATTTCTTACTCTCGGCAGTGTCTATCTTTAACCAAGGGTTCTTCTGATTTGCGGGTGCGAGTGCAAGCGTTTTCTCATTTGGGGAATTCTTATCGTCACCTAAACGAGCATGAAAAGGCAATTGAGTTTTTGCAAGAGTGCTTGAAAATAGGACAGCACTTGCAAGATAAGCGGACTCAAGTGGTGGCGTTGAATAACCTAGGATTAGTTTATAAAGCTTTGGGCAAAATAGCCCAAGCGATTGAGTATCAGCAGCAAAGCCTAGAATTTGTTCGCGAGCTTGAAGACCATTGGGGTGAGGAACAAGTGCTAAAAAATATCGGCAATGCTTGGTATGCTTTGAGCGATTATCCCAAAGCGATCGCCTATTATGAACAGTGTGTCACACTAGCGCGTCTCAACAACCGCCGCAATGCATCTCAGGTGCTGAAAAACCTCGGTAATGCTTATTATGCGATCAGGGATTATGCCAAAACAATTATATATTATGAAGAACGCTTGCATATAGCCAGAGAACTTAATGATAAACGTAGCGAAGAACAGTCTCTTAGCAGTTTAGGAGTTGCTTGCTCTGCTTTGGCGGATTATACCAAAGCGATTACATATTATGAACAACGTTTAAATTTAGCTAGGTTAGTTAAAGACCGTCGCAGCGAACAACAAGCTCTTACCAGTTTAAGAGTTGCTTGCTCTGCTTTAGGCGATAATGCCAAAGCAATGCAATATCAGCAACAGTTATCTAACGAATAGGAAATCGGGAGATGGATGAAAAAGAGGGGTAAAGGGGAAAGGGGAAAGGTATGGAAATAAAGAGCTATTTAAAAAAACTCTTGATTTTTATTAACCTTTCCCCTGCCCTCCGCGCTTACCCTTTCACGGCAGATGCTCCACTTGGGGAAACCCCAAGACCGCACTGCCTCCCCTTTAATCCTCTTGTCCCCGACCCTTTCCCCTTGGACCCTCCCTTTGGTAAGTTTGTACTAAGGAATGCGCGTCCTTATATTATTTAGATAAGGACTGAAGTCCTTACTACAAAAATGTTTCTAATGACGAATTGACCGACGTGATATCACTTTAAGAAATTGGCTTTCTCGCAATCACGACTAACACGACACAATTTTATTAGGCATACCACTCTAGAGGAACTTGGTCTAGATTGGTGGGAGTGGCTATGGTATCATTCATCTCCCAAATTGTATTATCGCCAGTTTGAGTATTGCGCCAGAAGATGTCGGTCTTGCCATCGCCATTGAAATCGCCAATACTAGAACTCCAGGCTGGGTCAACTTTCGGCATAAAAGCAGAAGTATCAATATTTGTACCATCCATCAGCCAAGCAGTATTTTCCCCCGTTAGAGAGTTGCGCCAAAAGATGTCAGTTTTGCCATCACCATTGAAATCGCCAATGCTAGGATTCCAGTTGGCATCAAGTGTTGTTAAAGTATTTTCATTGATCAGGATGCCACTCATCTGCCAAACTTTGTTCTCTCCGGTTTGAGCATTGCGCCACAAAATGTCAGTATTGGAATCTCCGTTGAAATCGCCAAGGGTGTAATTCCAGGATGGGTCGAGTTGGGATAGAGAATACTCACTTTCTTTGGTCCCATCCATAAACCAAACTTTATTCTCACCAGTTAGATTATTACGCCAGAAAACATCGGTCTTGCGATCGCCGTTGAAATCTACAATGCTACGAGTCCAGTTGGCATCAGATGTCGGTAAAAAAGCCGCAGTGGTAACTGTTGTGCCATCCATCACCCAAGCAGCATTCTCACCAGTTTGAGCATTGCGCCACAAGATGTCAGTTTTGCCATCAGCGTTGAAATCGCCAATGTCACTATTCCAAGATGGGTCAACTTGCAATACAGAACTTCCAGAGGCAACTTTTGTACCATCCATCAACCAAATAAAGTTGTCGCCACTTTGACTATTACGCCAAAACATATCGCTTTTACCATCAGCGTTAAAATCGGCGATCTTAAAATTCCAGGATGAGTCAAGTTGATCCAAATTACCTGCCTCAGCAACTCTTGTACCATCCATCAGCCAAACTGAGGTTTCACCCGTTTGAGAGTTGCGCCAGAATTTATCTGTCTTACCATCACCGTTGAAATCGGCAAGAATTGCCGGACTGTTGAAAATTGAGTTCGGATTTTCTGCTACTTGTGCAGATTCTGAGGATTTACCCAAACCTAAAAAATTATCTAAATTAAGCTTGTCTCCCAAATTTTTTACCGATTCTATTGATTTTAAGGCACTATCTGTAGAAATAATTAAGGAATCTTTAGATTCAAACATAGATTGTGTTTTTTACTAATTCTCCTAACTATTTTTAACTAGTTGTTTTGGAGTTTTCTGTTAGTTTATAACATCCAATATTTTGATTTTGTTAAATCATATGCCATTTTTATATTTTTTATATCGTAATTTTTGATGGGAAAATAAATTATATTTGGTCTTATACTTATTATTTTGAAATATTTTTATTTAATCTAAAAAACATATATCATTTTTCATCAGTTTATTTGCTGAATTGAACTGTTAGATAAAAAACATTATTCTGAGTTTTGATGAAAGTCAAAAAATATGACTTGCATATCCACATTGATATACAAGTCATATTCAGTAATTAATAAGAGCGATCGCGCGTTAGGACAAGAATCGTTAATTTAAGCGTTAAAACGCTTACTACGATTGATAAGAGCGATTCGCAGTCAGGACTGAAGTCCTTAATTTAAGCGTTAAAACGCTTACTACGAATTACATGGTATACCACTCAGGAGAAAGTGCATCCGTAGGAGTCTCAGTTGCATTCGTTCCATCCATCGTCCAAATGGTGTTGTCACCAGTTTCGTAATTGCGCCAGAACACGTCACTCTTGCCATCACCGTTGTAATCGCCAATGCTAGCTACTGAAGATGGATTAGATTGCGCTAGAACAGCTTCGCTGCTAACTGTGGTGCCATCCATTAACCAAGCAGTGTTTTCGCCGGTTTGGGTGTTGTGCCACAAGACATCGGTCTTGCCATCGCCGTTGAAATCGCCAATGTTAGATTGCCAGTTGGAATCAAGTGTTGCTAGAGCACCCTCATTAACGAGGACGCCATTCATTGTCCAAACTTTGTTTTCCCCAGTTGTCTCATTGCGCCACAGGATGTCAGTCTTAAAGTCGCCGTTGAAATCGCCAAGGGTTGCATTCCAGGCTGCATCCTGCGATTGAAGATCAAACGGACTGGCTTGAGCACCATCCATAAACCAAACTTTGTTCTCACCGGTTGTCGCGTTACGCAAGAAGATATCGCTCTTACCGTTGCCGTCAAAATCAACAATGGTAGGAGTGAATGCTGGGTCTGAGTTATCTAAAGCAGTAGAAGAAGTGACTGTTGAGCCATCCATCTCCCAAATGGTATTTTCACCGGTTTGGGTGTTATGCCACAAGATATCGGTTTTGCGATCGCCATTGAAATCACCAATGCTAGAAGTCAACGCTGGATCAACCTTCTCTAAAGAAGCTGAACTAGCAACTTTTGTCCCATCCATTAGCGCAATGACATTGTCACCCGTTGCCTTGTTGTGTAACAAAAAGTCAGTTTTACCATCACCATTAAAATCGGCAATATTGTAAGTCCATGAGGATACGTCATAAGTCCCCAGAGAACCAGTTTCAGTAACTGTTGAACCATCCATCAGCCAAACCTGAGTCTCACCTGTTACACTATTGACCCAGACTTTATCCGCTTTACCATCGCCGTTGAAATCAGGAACAATCGCCGCACTGGTTAGGTAAGGATTAGGATTCGGGTTTAGTGTCGCCGAGGCTTCATCTTGTAAGGATTCTGAAGCTTTCCCTAAGCTCAAAGAAGTATTTAAATCATCTTTGATGGAAGTATTTGAAGTTATGTCTGATGTTAATACAGTACTTGTCGCACTTAGAGGATTTTTAGCTTCAAACATGTTGTTTGTTTATGACGCAGTTTCATAAAGTTTTAACTGTTTTATTGAATTAAATTCAAGTGTTATTTAAACACTTTTCCGGTTGTTTAATGTTTTCTTTATAACTGTCATCTTTTGGCTATAAAACACTACGATATGAATGTTCATAATTCAGTTAAATTTGAACTTTATCTTTATTTTGTTTTGTTCAAAATAAACTTTGCTTTTCTTAATATTTTTATCTAGAAAGTTCAAAGTAGGAATAATTATTTTCTCTTCCATGTCAGGCTTTGTGCAAAACATTTGCTAACTTTTAAGTAGAGGTACAGAAATAAAGTTCAAAGCGCTCCTGGTGGTCATCTGTCAAAAGTTAGTATTAATCACTTTAGTTATTGTTACTAGCCATAACTAGCGTTATGTTTATTCTCGAACCTACTTACTTGAACAAAAGAGCTGCTTCCCAACAGCGCGATATATGAAGTCAGTAGTTGCCAAGAGTTAAGATAAGTAGGTAGATATAAAGACACAAATCAAACTTAGCTGTGTTGCCAGTTTGGCAAAAAAAACAATAAATTATATGTCTAGGTTTGACTTTGCCCACGTACTTACAACGAGAATTTGAGTTATCAAGTAACTATGCAAGCAGAATATAAGCAACGTCGCGAGCAGTTGATGGCAAAAATTGGCAATGGGACTGCTGTTTTTCGCAGTGCGCCTTCTTCAGTGATGCACAATGATGTTGAATATGCTTATCGCCAAGATAGCGATTTTTTCTACCTGACTGGTTTTAACGAAGCCCAAGCGGTAGCAGTTTTAGCACCCCATCACGCAGAACACCGCTTTATATTGTTTGTACAACCGAAGGATAGAGAAAAGGAAGTTTGGAGTGGTTATCGCTGCGGGGTGGATGCAGCAAAGGAAATTTACGGTGCGGATGAAGCTTACCCGATCGCGGAATTAGATGAAAAATTGCCGCAATATTTGGAAAAAGCCGATCGCCTTTATTATCATTTAGGACGCGATCGCTCTTTCAATGACATTATTCTCAAACATTACCAAAGCTTACTGCGCTCATTTCCCAAACGCGGTACAGGACCAACTGCCATTGAAGATACTTGTACAATCTTACACAGCATGAGGTTGGTGAAAAGTAAAGCCGAGTTGGAATTAATGCGGAAAGCTGCCGATATTGCCGTTGACGCGCACAATTACGCAATGGCATTTAGCCAACCTGGTCGTTATGAGTATGAAGTTCAAGCAGCAATCGAACATATTTTCAGAAAACAGGGTGCGATAGGACCTGCTTATCCTTCAATTGTCGCTTCTGGGGTGAATGCTTGCGTATTGCACTATATCGAAAATAATCGGCAGATGCAAGATAACGAATTGCTGCTGATTGATGCTGGTTGTGCTTATGGTTATTACAACTCAGATATTACGCGGACATTTCCCGTAGGTGGCAAATTTACGGCTGAACAAAAGACACTGTATGAACTTGTTTTAGAAGCACAGAAACAAGCGATCGCTCAAGTGCAACCCGGCAACCCCTACAAATTAATTCATGATACAGCAGTGCGTGTCCTCACCGAAGGCTTAGTTGAACTCGGCATTCTCAAAGGTGAAATTGACAAGTTAATCGAAGAAGAAAAATATAAACCTTATTACATGCACCGCACGGGTCATTGGTTAGGTTTAGATGTCCATGATGTAGGAGTTTATCAGCATGGTGAGGATAAACCGCAGATATTACAACCAGGTCAAGTGCTGACAGTAGAACCAGGACTTTATATTGTCCCAGATACCAAACTAGCAGAAGACCAACCACAGACAGACCCGCGTTGGGTTGGTATTGGTATTCGCATTGAGGATGATGTCTTAGTTACACCCACAGGACATGAAGTGTTGACTGCGGGAGTTCCCAAAGCAGTAGACGAAATAGAAAGATAAAAAATAGGGATGGTGTATGCCATCCCCGACATAATTTCAGCACTAGACCTCTTGCATAAATCAAAAATAAAGAACCCCACCCCGCATTTGAATCGCGCAAACGCTCCCCGGACCGCTTGCGGTCCGGGGTTGGGGGTGGGGTATTAGGGAATGAGTGCAAGAGGTCTACTCATTAAGAACACCCTTCTACAAATTCCACTTCCGGCAGTTTACCCGATCGCAACTCAGTAACACGCTTGCCATCAATCTCAAATATTAAGCGATAGTTACCATAAGCGCGGTCTTTCGGTATCAAGGTTAAGTAATGCCCACCTTGGATATATTTATGAGGTGTAACTGTAATTTGTCCTGGATAGAGAGATTTAATCTGCGCTTCTGTATCCCCAATACGCGCACCGCTAAAAGTAGTAATGCGACTGTTCTTAGACACATCGACCCTAGAAATACGACCTGCTGCCACCATGAAACCAATATTTTGCGGTTCCCCTTGCGGTTTAACATAGTAACAACTATTATTAGGCGGATCGCCAACTAGTTTTATTCCAGCAGCTCTTGTTGCTTCTTTCACAGTCATTCCCACTCGCACTGTTCCGATACCGTTGAGAGTTACTTTCGATTGGTTTGTTAACTTCGCTTGCGCTAAAACAGTCCCGACAGTCAAAGAAGAAAACGCAACTGTTGCCGTAATTAAAGTTAATAATTTATGTTTACTATTCATTTTTTATAAATAAAAATGGGAATGCCTTTATCTACAATTCCCATCTTCATTATTTCGGACTTTCACTTTGTTTGTTTGTGAAACTGAGCTATCACTATCTGTGTTCATCTGTATTTATTTGCGGTTTCTTAATTATTCTCTTGTTGTACTATTTTTGTAATATATAAAAACTAAAAAAAAAGAGAATGGTATTTACCATTCCCTTAACAACGTTTGCTGAAAGCACTTATTGCTACAGTTGTTTCAAATCCAATTCCGGAAATGCTGGATACATTACAACTGAGGTACGTACTGTTGCTTTTCCGGTACTTCGGTGTACTCAGCCACAATCTGACGGAATTCTTCGCCGTCAATAGTTTCCTTTTCGATGAGCAGATCCACCAAGCGATCGGTAACGCTGCGATTTTCGCGAATCAACTGCTTGGCTAAGTCATAACACTGCTCGACAATTTCTCGAACTTGGGAGTCGATGCGACGAGCGATCGCTTCTGAATATTCAGAGCGCGTTGTCCAGTCACGACCCAAGAAGACTTCTCCTTGCTGACTTTCCAGAGACAGCGGACCTAAATCCGACATCCCGAAACGTGTTACCATTTGTCGTGCCATTCCTGACAACTGTTGCAAGTCTCCACCGGCACCAGTAGTCACTTCAGCATGACCAAAAATCACATCTTCAGCTGCGCGACCACCCAAAGCACCAGTAATTCTTGCTTTTAACTGAGAGCGGGAAATTAACCCTTGTTCTTCGTTGGGAGTAAACCAGGTTAAACCCTGCGCTTGTCCTCGTGGGATGAGGGTAACTTTTTGCACTGGGTCATGGTCTTTGAGCAATGTGCCGATCAAAGCGTGTCCAACTTCGTGGTAAGCAATCAAGCGTTTGCTCTTGCTATCTACCAAAGGAGTACCTTCCATGCCAGCCACAACGCGGTCAACTGCGTCATCAACTTCTGCCAGGGTCATACCTTCTTTACGGCGTCTGGCGGTGAGAATTGCCGCTTCGTTGAGTAAGTTGGCTAAATCAGCACCAGTGAAACCAGGAGTGCGGCGAGCGATCGCTTCTAAAGATACACTCTTATCTAGTTTCTTATTCCGGGCGTGAACTTGCAAGATTTCCAAGCGTCCTTTGATATCCGGTGCATCAACACTTACTTGTCTGTCAAAGCGTCCAGGACGCAATAATGCTGCGTCTAATACGTCAGGACGGTTGGTAGCCGCAATAATAATGATGCCGGTGTTACCTTCAAAACCATCCATCTCAGTGAGGAGTTGGTTCAGGGTTTGTTCCCTTTCATCGTTACCACCACCGATACCAGCACCCCGCTGTCTGCCTACAGCGTCGATTTCATCGATAAAGATGATACAAGGAGCGTTGTCTTTCGCTTTCTTGAACAAATCGCGCACGCGGGACGCACCGACACCGACAAACATTTCCACGAATTCCGAACCGGAAATACTGAAGAATGGTACACCAGCTTCCCCAGCGATCGCTTTTGCTAGTAAAGTTTTACCAGTTCCCGGAGGTCCAACTAACAGCACTCCTTTAGGAATGCGTGCCCCGACTGCGGTAAATCTTTCTGGTTGCTTTAGGAAGGTGACCACTTCTTGTAGTTCTTCTTTAGCTTCCTCAATACCTGCTACGTCGTCAAATTTGACTCCTGTTTTCGCTTCCATTTGAAAGCGAGCCTTGGACTTGCCAAAATTCATCGCTTGTCCTGGACCACCAGGAAGGTTGCTAGAGCGTCGGAACAAAAAGAACAGTCCAGTAATCAATAAAATTGGAAAAATCAGATTACCTAACAGTCCCCAGATTGCTCCATCATTCCGCATCGGGTGAGCATCAAAACTAATTCCTTTGGTTTTAAGCTTGGAAATTAGCTCCGGAGCGCTCATCGGCAGGTCTACCCGCACCCGTTGAACGCGATTATCGAGTTCTGGATCGACGGCTTCGACAATTGCTGTCCTACCACCTTCATAAAGATCCACGGCGGTGACTCGATTTGCATCCAAGTATTCCAGAAAGCGACCATAGGTCATGCGGGTACTGGCTGTGTTCTTAGTCATGTCCGCAGGAGCGCCAGCAAATGCTCCTTGCCAGAAGAAAAAGCCAATTACTAAAGCAGGCAATGTCCAGAGTACTAGGACTCTCCAAGAGAATTTCATTTTAATTTGCCTCTAGATGCCAATACAATTAACTAGTAGTAACTTATGGTGCTGACAAGTTCAGGCTGAAGTGCGGAGCATGAAGTATACTTTTGCGGCTCGAACCGAAGCTTAGTACTTTATCCTTCATCCTTTATCCTTCATCCTTTTTTTGTTAACCCTGTCACTACCCTGTGAAACGGATGTTTATAAATCCATTTTTGTTTAATCTGATGTTTTACATGCATCGCCATAGAGCTATTGAAGCGCTACGGCAAATCCATGACACCATTAATAATCTTAATTAAATTTAACTTAATTCTAATACAATCCACCAAAAAATAAATTGAGTAAGTGGGGAATCGATAATTTTGTCTAATATATAATGTAGTTAAATATACTTAAAATTCAAGATACGTTATTAACGTTACATAAGAAATTGCTCCTAAAATAATGGTATTCTTTATTACTTTAATCACTACTGTACATTAGCTCCAATTTATACGATTAAGGCATGAGACATCAAGCCACATAAAAGTTTGCTGGCTCAACCGAAAATAATTGATTGACATCCTCCCACCGCTAACCCGGAGTACCAGGTATAGCGGGGGATTCCAAAGATTGCTCTTTGGGCTTCCTTTTTGAGTTTTAGACAAACGACGTTGAAGCCGTTGAGTACAGTATGGCGGGAGCCTTCTCTCCGAACTAGTAAAGGAGATTTCGTGATGAAACGGATTATCGCTGGCGTAATATTTGCTCTACCATTGGCTATTGCCTCCATACCAACATAGGAAGGCTTAAAACTACTGTTCAAGCCAATTTTCATTGCCTTGGAAAGTAAGTTGCTACAATTATTCCCTTTAGTTTGCTTCTGTAATCTCTAAAGTGTAAGGCAGATACCTATTTTTGTTGTAGGAACCAATCCAAATTTTGTAAGTTCCAGGAAGCCATTCACCAACAATGCCGGGATTCTCGCCGTCAAACTCATCATTACACCAGCTGCCACCTGGTCCTGTGACAATCAGTGTAGTATCTTCCGGACTATATACTTGTAACTTCAGGTAGTTGAATTTACTTGTTAGCTCCAAAGTATGACCTGGTTCTTCATTCACAAACCCTGTACAGGGACCCGTGGCAGTTTCTGCTCTCCCAACGACTCTTCTGGCAGGTATGGAACCACCACTCATACCTCGAACTACCAAAGGGTCTGGGGAAAACTTGCCGCCAACACGAATATCTCCAAATATGGGCGGTGGCACTTCTTGAGCATAAGCAACGGTATTAATTGCTGATGCCACTAAAAGCGTAACTATCGTGAACGATAATCTTATCCCTCTATTTAGTAATGTTTTCGGCATTTTGTTTACAGAAATTTTCTAAGTGTTTTTTAAGACACTAATTTTACACGCCAAGTTCCCAAGACGCGAGTAATTGACTACTTAATTTAGATTGGGAATTATTTATTATTCAGTAATGCGGACTCCCGAATTTTTTATCTTCTTTCTTATTTATTCTCTACCAAAACTTAGCATTCAGGACTTTCTACTGTTACGAATCATTAGGGGCGTACAAACGTCCGCCCCCAGAATTCCGACTATATGCAAAGAATGGCTAATTAGCTTTTGCTATAGCCTCAGTCAAGCGCGACTTATCTAAATTAATCTGATTAAGTAGTAACCACGATTGAATCAGGTCGGGACCGTGAACATCTCCAGTTAAGGCAGCACGGAGACTACGCATTACCAAACCTTTCTTGACGTTTTGCTGTTTCACTACCTGTTTAATAATGTCTTGGGCGCTAGATTCACTTAGTTGCTGATTATCTACAGCAACGATAATTGCCTGTAATGCAGCAGCAACACCTTCCTGCTTTAGTTGAGCGATCGCCTCGTCACTAAATGGTACTGTTTCGCTGAAAAACAGTTGGCTCATCGCTACCGCATCTGTCAAACGAGTCATACTCGGTTGAATTAAAGTAACTAGCTGCTCTAACCAAGAACGTTCCCGTCCTTGGTCAAATTTATACCCTTCTTTCTCCCAATAGGGAATAATCAAATCTGTCAATTTATCCACTGGCATTGGGTGGATATATTGACTGTTCAACCAATCCAGTTTTGCCCAGTCAAATTTAGCGCCTGCTTTATTCACACGCTCAAAGCTAAACTGCTTGGCGGCTTCTTCTAAGGTGAAGATTTCCTGCGTTGAGTCTGGAGCCGACCAACCCAATAAGGTCATGTAATTGACTAAAGCTTCGGGGGTGAAACCCATTTGCTTGAAGTCAAAGATGGAAGTAACACCGTCCCGTTTGGAAAGCTTGCGCCCATCGATGTTCAAAATTAGGGGTGTGTGGGCAAATTCTGGAACTTTTGCGTCAAAGGCTTCATAAAGCAGAATTTGTTTGGCTGTATTGGCAATGTGGTCTTCTCCTCGAATGACGTGGCTGATTTGCATATCCATGTCATCAACCACAACTGCAAAATTGTACAGTGGCTGACCAATTCCATCTTCTGCGGCACGAGCGATGACCATATCACCACCCAAATCGCTGCCTTGCCAACTCATGTTTCCCCGTACCAGGTCATTCCAAACAATTTCCCGGTCGTCTTCAATTTTGAAGCGAATTACAAAGCTACGTCCTTCTGCCTCAAAAGCTGCTTGTTGTTCAGGGGTGAGGTTGCGATGACGGTTGTCGTATCGGGGAGCCTCGTTTCTGGCTTTTTGACCCTCTCGCAAAGCCTCTAGTTCTTCGGAGGTGGTGTAGCAGCGATAAGCCAACTGTTTATCTAGCAAGCTTTTGACTGCTTCTTTGTAGATATCCAGGCGTTCGGACTGGAAAAATGGTCCTTCATCCCAATTTAGTCCTAACCACCGCAGTCCCTCCAGGATATTTTCGGTGTATTCCGGACGCGATCGCTCGATATCTGTATCTTCAATTCTCAGAATAAATTTGCCGCCTTGGTGACGGGCAAATAACCAGTTAAATACAGCGGTTCTCGCCGTACCAATATGCAAATTCCCAGTTGGACTCGGAGCAATACGCACTCTGACAGTCACAGCAAATTCTCTCTTCGCTAAAGCATGATTAATGTAGCTTAGATTTAATATTTTTTATACTCAATCTAAACTAATTTAACGGGACTGACGGGGCTCGAACCCGCAACTTCCGCCGTGACAGGGCGGTGCTCTAACCAATTGAACTACAGTCCCTTAATTCCAAGCTTCCCTATTGTGCCTATTTTCTGCTTGTTTGTCAAGCTTTTTTCTAAATGAGTTATTTGTTAGTTCATGGTAATTGGGAATTGGGCACGCTCGCAAGACGGAGGGGAAAGGGAGGGAGTTATTTAAAATTACTTCTTCACATGAGTCCTTTACCCTGAAGAAAATCCCTATTCCCTATGCCTAATGCCCTATCTTTGGCTGTGATGTCAGATGCCGCAATATATGGGATTGCAATTTTTTATACTCTTGTTTTAAGAGGTTTTTACTCAACTGGGGCAAAGATGAGGGTGGTAAACTTTGACTATGTTCTACCCAGGTTTTCAACATTTGTCGCTGAGTTGGATCGATGCGACTAGTAATCACATTGGCGCAGGAATGGGGTGCTTCCAAAGTAAAGAAAATCACAGGGTAGCGTTCATTTTCAGCCAATGAAGACACTAATTTCTGATTTTGAGGATTTTGCATATCCAGGTAACAAGGAAGCCACTTGGGTTCGAGTCCTTTGTTATAAAGCACAGTCAACCACAGCAGCATCGGGTGTGGAGATGTGACAAAGATAAATTGGTTGTAACGAGTACAAAAAGCGCGGCTGCTTATTTGTTTTTTAGACATCATCAGCAATAGTGCTGCGAATCGTTGTTCAACGTTCAGAAGTTGGGGAAAAACAATTTCCTGGATTGGTTTGTCTTGGGGCCAAAATAGTTGACGATAGGCTTTTTCTACTATTAAAGGTAAGCCAGAACCCAAGGGAAGGGGTGGAGAGATGGGAGAGAGGGGGAAAGGGGGAGCCACACGAAAGGTGCGGGGGTTGAGGAGTTTGAGCGATGTGGTGTGAGATGGGGGGGATAAGGAACTGATGCTAGCAGTGGACCCTGCTTTTATTAAAGTCCTAGGCAAGCCGAGATAAGTAGACTGATCTAGTTTTTCTAAGATATTTAGGACTTGGCTGATATTTTGAGGACGTGAGCTTGGTGCTTTGGCAAGACAAGCCATGATTAAATCATCTAGCTCTTTGGGCAATTTGAGGTTGAGATTAACATCGGCGATCGCTCTTGGGGCTTCAAAGTGATGTGCTTTATACCATGCCCCGAATAAGTGTGTTTCTGGCTGCCAGGGTTTTTTACCTGTAAGCATTTCATACATTGTTACACCCAAACTATAAATATCAGAGCGATTATCTAATTTTTCTCCTTCTAATTGTTCCGGGGAAGAGTAGGACAAAGTACCATTAAACCCCTTATTTGTGCTGGTTGTTCCTGAAGAACTTAAAAATTTAGCAATTCCGAAGTCTAAAATTTTTGCTAACTGACCTAATATCGGATCGGGTATAACTAATATATTGCTTGGTTTAATATCTTTATGAACTAGCTGATAAATTTTTCCGTCAATATTAATTCCTTCATGAGCGCATTGTAAACCCAAACAAATCTGCCGGAAAAGAGTAATAAACATCGTCAAAGGTATAGGAATTAAATCCTTTAAAGTCTTGCCGCACAGATATTCCATCACGTAAAATGGTTTGCCTTGTTCACTCACGCCATAATCATGTGCCCGGACTATATGTAGGCTTTTTTGACTTAAAACTGCACAAGTACGAGCTTCACGGGCAAAGTGTTCTTGGAGCCGAGGATTTGAAACTGTTTGAGAAAGGAACTTTATAGCAACTGGTATTCCCCCTAACAACATGTCCGAAGCTAAAAATACCTCACCCATACCTCCCTTGCCAATTAACTGCTTAAGTTTATAACGATTTGCAAGTAATTCAGTCTTATTTGAATAAGTAAATGCACTTTTATTCACTTTTCAAGCCTCTGCATTTTCGCAAGTGAAAAATTAAATTTTATCTAACTCATTTATCCTAGTTTTCCGGTTTTAATACATTTTTAACTAAATTAGAAAATACTTTAGATAGGCTTTTTTTAACATTGACTTTGCTGTGATTTTGATTGAGTGCTAACTTTCGTAAAATTTCTGGTTTAATCTTTTCGTACTCTGCTTTAAGAATAACTTTAGCTTGATTAAAATTAATAACTTCAGAGGAATTTTGACTAAGCTCTAACCAATCTGCAAGTTGCTGACGCTGGCTAGCAGTGAGAGTTAAAGTCTTGACATGAAGGCAACTAGTTGGTTCTTCAAAAGCAAAAAATAGCAGATGATAGTAGCCAGTCTCTGCTAATATCTGCGCTATTTTTTGTCCTCTACTATCTTTCATATCCAATAAATAAGACAACCACCGTGTTAAAGGCAAATCGGCATTATATAAAACCGTTGTCCATAATATCATTGGATAGAGATTCATTTTAGATATAAACTCAGTGCCGTTTGTTTCATCTAAAAATTTGCTAATTTCTTTTTTAGGTAACATTGCCCAAAAAGTTGGCATAGTTCCTTGACTAGTATCTAGTAAATGTGGAAAACCAATTATGCTAATTGGTTTATTTGTAGGCCAAACTTGGTGCAAGCAATTTTTTTCTGATATTGAGATAAAAGGTATTAATTGCAAGGTATATGAACTTTCCAAGCAATTGCTACTATTGAAGCTTTTATCATTTATCTGTGTTTTTACTGTTTCTAATGTTATTAATATTTGGCTAATATCTTGTGGGCGATCGCTTGGATTTTTAGCTAAACAACTTATTACTAATTCTTCTAATTTATGGGGAATTTTAGCTTCAGTATTCACTTTATCAAAGCTTGGTGGTATTTCAAAGTGGTGAGCCTGATACCAAGTACTAAATAATTGGCTTGTTGTGTAGAATGGATGCTTGCCTGTTAGCATCTCAAACATTAACACTCCTAAACTATAAATATCAGAACGCATATCCAGCAGTTTACGTCCTTCTATGTATTCTGGAGAACAGTAAGGTAAACTGCCAATAAAAGAATCTGTAAGTGTCACACCACCACACTCTGTTAAAAAATTGGCAATACCAAAATCAAGAATTTTTGCTATTGCTCCAGCTTTGGCATCTTCAACTATAAATATGTTTTCTGGTTTAATATCTCGGTGAATAACCGGATAAACCTGTCCTTTGAGGCTGATACCTTGATGAGCGCACTGTAACCCTAAACAAATTTGATGACAAAAATCTATAAACTGCTTTATTGTTAATATTTGATTTTGTAAAATTTTTTTTAAATTTTTACCTGGAAGATATTCCATTACACAGAAGGGAACTTTTTGTTCGGTAATTCCGTAGCTCAACATTCGGACAATATGTTTACTTTTGCGACCTAATTGAGCACCAATAAAAATTTCTCTAATAAAGCGCTGGGACATTTGGTCATTTACCAGACTCAACGATAGAATTTTGACTGCAACTGCCATCCCACCTTTTGCAGCATCTTCGGCTAGGTAAACTCTACCCATACCACCTTTGCCAATTAAATCTCTAATTAAATATCGATTATTTAAAAATTTTCCTATATAAACATCTAATTCTTTTTTTGGCGTTACCATATTATTAAATTTATTGGCTACCATAAAAATATGTTTTTAAGAAAAAATTAATAAAAGATTCTTTTTAATACCTAATCTTATCTGATTAAAAGATAAAGTATTTTATAGGCTCAATTAGGTGAGATGGAAAATAATACAAATAAAGGTGAACTTTTGATAAGTTCAGGCTTCCGCTCTATGTAAAAGTTTCTAAACATTGTGTAACATATTTCTTAAGCTATGCGGATGAGAAATTATACGTAAAAAAAACATAATGTTAATTAAATTACCTCATATTTACAGTAAGAGTGATCGATAAAAATAAATACCCAGCCGTGTGATTACCTTATCGTGGGTGTTGAAGAGCTAGGTTTGAGGGTGTTGGGAGTCGAAAGGGGTCGGTGAGGGGGTTTCATAAAAAATAGACAAATGTGGACAGCCTTGTATTAAAGATCCTCAATACCCCACGACTAACTCAGAAGAAGGCTGTCCACATTTGTCCGGAGTTAGCCCAAGGGTCGCAGTCTTGGATGCCACTTGCAACAAGAGCGGCTCGCCGCGATAGCGCAGTGGCTCCGCTTCCCGTCGATTACGTTAGCGCAGCGGTAGCGACGAAGGAGCGTCACCCCCGAACCCGCAAGGGTTTCCTTCTTTCGTACTGATGAACCTGTTCGCCTTGGTCTGGTTGGGGCTGCCTCTCCTAGAGAAGAGAAGGGCTGGGCATTTATTTCTTGGCAGGATGCTAAAGACATTCTCAAAACAAATTCAACATTAGGTATTCTAAGACGACGCAGCAGTTAACGCTTGAAGTTTGGCGGGACTAAACGACGTAGTAACCTGATAAGCCTTGGTTCCATCTTGAGTCTAAAGGCTAGTATTTGAGTGCGTTGCACAGAATTGAAATTGTTGTCGCTGACAAGAATTAATGAGGGCTGTCCATCAGGTAGTTTTGAACCAAAAGTTAAACCTTCAATGTTGTCTAGCAACACGTCTAATTTTCTTAAATCTAATAGTAGTTTTTTCTGAACTGGTTTAATGTTTTTTGTATCAGCTTGCTTCATACTGTCAATATTGTGAATGTCATCGGCTTCTTCTAAGGAAACCTGAAATAAAGCAATATAAAATCCTAAGCCTGTAAAAGCCCGCTCTAAACTAAGGAAGTTACCTCGATTATCAACAGCAAGTAAATCAGGTAAACCGCTAGCAAAATGTTTAGAAATATCCAAAAGCGGTGTTACTGGTTCAGTTTGATAAAGAAATTCTTTTTCTAGCTGCTTAGTGAGTAGGTTATATTGCAAAATACGGCAAGGACTACTAGTATTTGGTTTTGCTTCTGAACCATCTTGAATTAATGCGTTTTCGGTAGCTGTAAACAAATTCTTTTCATTGGGTGTGATGGTAAGACTTTCAAACCCTAAGTTTTTACGAATACCTTGCTTACCATTTTTGTCTGGTAAAAACTTTTTAGAAATTGATAATGTTGTAATTTCTTTGCCAGAAGGCAATGCAAATTCTTTAATGAAAGGATTGATTAATTGATTAACATCCCCTTCAGAAGAAATAAATACAGTATCTTGACTAGTTAAAGCAATACCTTCTGTATCGGTCTCACCAGGGTTAAACTTCTGACCATTTTCGTTTAACAATGTGGTAACACTTACCGGAACAACGCTACCATTTGTCAATTTACCTTTGCTCAAATCTATTTTTAGGGTGTAAAATCGCGCTGGAGCTTTTTTACCACGGTCATCAGATATGGCGTAATAAAGGTTTTTTTTGGGGTCGTATGTAATTCCTGATAATCCCCCGATGGTGGTGTTTTGAAAACTTATATTATTTGGTAAAGTAGCTTGCCCGATAAAATCTATGTCTGTTATTTCGACTGCGTTGATGGGTAAATTATGGAAAAAGAATAAGATGCTGATGACAATAATTGGGATAAAAAAGTAAATTAATTGCGGCAAGGTGAAAGTTTTTTTAATTAGCTGCATGGGAAGCTATTGTGAAATGTCAAAACCACAAAGAGGATATCATAAATAGCTATTAAGCAATATCTACTATTAACGTACGTAAGTATAAGTAAATAAAAAAAATATTTTTGTTCATAGTGAACTCTATTTTCGCTCTTGGCTTTTGCTAAGGGTTTTGATCCCCTTACTACTAAGATTCCTTTATTTACGGCTACCTATTTAGTAATTAGCGCTTAATTAGAAAGAATTCTATGTTGGCGAAAATAATACTCATTTTGAAAAAAGTTAGCTAGCCACTCTTTAACATTGCGGGTGGCACGACAGTCATCTTCGTTGTAGCGTTGGATAATTTCTAGTGAAGTCCGATCGCCTGTTTCTAACCACTGATCGTACCAGTAAATGCACTTAGCACCACTGGCATCTGAATCACGCCACTCAAATCCTAACCATTTAGCGATCGCTTTCAAGGCATAGCTTTCTATCGGCAATGCCACACTTTGTATTAACTCTTCATATACATCCACAAATCGATTCAGTACGGGTGCTACATCTCGCTGCGGAGTCTGGTAAAGTCTCGCCAGTCGTTTGACTGTATCAAATTCGTAAACACAGAAATGATAAATTGGCGCTTCAGGATATTGCCAAACCAATTGTAAAAATTGCTGCCAAATTAATTCTTCTTCCTCTGGTTTTTCTGCCAAGAATGAATAAAATTTTTCAGTGTTGGCTTGTTTGTCAACTACTAAAACTCCTAAGAGATAATCTAAATGCAAGTCTGGCTGCGCTTCAATATCAAAGTAAATCTCGATAGGCGCTGTAAATCTGATATCTTCTGTTGGTATAGCGTAGGGTAAGATATACGGACGATTTTTGACTACAGATTCAGCTTGCACTACCATTTTCAGCGCTACTTCGCTGTCAAACCCAACCAAATTTTCTAGTTCGCTTGGAAGAGTTTTAGCTAATGATTCTACTGTGGTAATCGAAAGTGCTTGGAGTTGAGTGTAGCGAAGGGGTGTGACTCCTGGTAATAGTGAGAGGTGTTTTTCAGAATGAGCGATCGCATAACAACTACTGTACCAATGACAAAGATTACATTTTTGGCGGGCAATAAATACCTCTGGCGCTGCGGGTGATTCTAAAGTTTGAATAAACTCTTCTAAAATTTCCTGCATTTGCGGTGTCCATTTAGATAACTCCACCTCATAGCTCGTCATTTTAGTACGCAATATTAACCAAGCGGCTTCAGGTTCAACACCTTGCACCGTCGCTAACACCTGAGCGTGGAATGCTGCCGAAACTTGATATTCTTGTTTGGGACGCTTACCTAGTTCAATAGTCGTCGGCACATACATCCAATCTCCAAAACTTGACTGTCCTGGCTGTTTGAAGAGTAAATCGGGACGCGAAAGCAGGGTGTATTCTTCACCATAAGTAATTAGCAACACTCCTTTATAAATGCAATCTACGCCTTGCTGCATCAATTCTAAAGTACCCTTTGCCCCAGCCTCCCAGTCTCCATAAGGATAATCAGGTTCGTGATAACTCAAGGGTGTCAAAATACTCTGTTGATGAGCGATTTTATCTACATGCAATTTTCGCAGCAAGTCATTGGCGGGATCTCGCTGCTTTTTATCACCGTAAATATCTAAAAAAGGTCGCCGCTTACACCGTTGGTATTGCAGCAGATGTTCAGCATTAATTAACATTCTTTTAAGCTAGCAAGAATTAGCGCTAATCGGAGTAATCTAAGCAAGAGCTGTTTGGGATGAGAGGGGAGAGAGCGGGAGAGCGGAAGAGTGGGGGAGTGGGCAAGGGGGAGAAATGCCAATTATTATCAATCCAAAATCTAAAATCTAAAATCGATATGGTTTCTACAGCACAAATTGAGTTGCATCGCCATCGTCAGCAATTTCCAGCTTTAGCTAATAAGACTTATTTTAACTATGGGGGACAAGGACCGATGCCGCAAAGGGCGTTGGACGCGATCGCTTTATCCCAAGCACATATTCAGCATATAGGTCCTTTTGGCGCTGAGGCATATCGCTGGCTTGTACGGGAAGAAAAAGCGGTAAAAGATGCGATCGCGTCGGAATTAAATGTACCACCCCAAACAATCTCTCTCACGGAGGATGTAACTGTAGGTTGCAATATTGCTATGTGGGGTCTTGAATGGCAAGCCGGCGACCATATGCTGCTTACAGACTGCGAACATCATGGGATTGTGGCGATCGCACAGGAAATTGGGCGCAGGTTAAAAGTAGAAATTACCACTTGTCCTGTAATGGCAACTTTAAATGAAGGCGATCCCGTTGATGTGATTGCCCAACACTTACGCCCCAATACTCGTCTACTGGTGTTGAGTCACATCCTCTGGAATACGGGTCAACTTTTATCACTTGACAAAATTGTGGAAGTGTGCACACAGAAAAATGTAAGAATTCTCGTAGATGCGGCACAGTCTGTCGGCTCAATGCCTTTGAATTTAACAGAATTGGGGGCAGATTTTTATGCTTTTACAGCTCACAAGTGGTTGTGTGGTCCTGCGGGTGTGGGTGGTTTGTATGTGCGACCCGAAGTAAGAGAAAGCTTGAAACCGACTTTTATTGGTTGGCGTAGCTTTGCCACAGATAGTCAAGGTAACCCAGAAGATTGGCATCCAGATGGACGACGCTATGAAGTGGCTACTTCAGATTATCCGCTTTATGCTGGTTTAAGGGAAGCGATCGCTATCCATCACGAATGGGGAACAGCTGAACAACGTTATCAGGAAATTCGCCGTTTGAGTGAGTTCCTTTGGCGAAGTTTGGCGACGCTATCCGATGTCAAATGTTTGCTAACTTCCCCACCAGAAACCGGTTTAGTCTCATTTCAACTGACAAATAACAAACCCCAAGCCAGCATGCAGCTGGTAAATTTTTTAGAGTCACAAAAGGTGCTAACTCGAACAATTGCCAATCCAGATTGTGTACGCGCCTGCGTCCATTACTTTACACTAGAATCAGAAATCGACCAATTAATTGAGGAAATTCAGAGATTTTGCAAATAAGTAATGGGCACGATCGCATGGGGCATTGGGCATTCGGCATCGGGCAATTTGAGGAGGGGGAAAGGGGAGCCACTGCGTTGGGCGGCTGTGCCGACTTGAAGCATGTGGCGTTAAAGGGTAAAGGGTAAAAGGCAAGAAAGAAGAAATATTTCTTCCCCTGCTCAAGAAAGCTCCCCCTGTCCCCCTGTCCCCCAGTCCCCAGTCCCTAGTCCCCATCCCCAATTTAATATGGAACGTCCAATTTTATATATCGCCATCACTAATCACGGCTTTGGTCATGCTACCCGCACTGCATCTGTAGCGGCGACAATTCAAAAGTTATGTCCAGAAGTATTGTTAATTATGGTGACGAGTGCGCCACGGTGGTTGCTAGAGTGCTATATAGAAGGGGATTTTATTCATCGTCCCCGCGCATTTGATTTGGGTGTTGTCCAAGCAGACAGCTTGACGATGGATAAAGCAGCGACCTTGGAAAAGTTGCTTGAAATTAAAAAAAATCAAAATTCCTTGATTGCCTCTGAAGTTAACTTTATTCGCCAAAATCGCGTTAATCTTATTTTGGCAGATATTCCCTTTCTCGCTTCCTTGATTGGCAAAGCAGCTAATATTCCCTGTTGGATGATGAGTAACTTTGGCTGGGACTTTATATATCGAGATTGGGGAGGTCAGTTTGAAGAAATTGCCAATTGGATTAGTGATTGTTATTCGTATAGCGATCGCTTGTTTCGTCTTCCCTTCCATGAACCGATGCAAGCTTTCTCAAATATCACAGATGTAGGCTTAACTGGTGGTTCTCCTCATTATCCGGCAGATGAATTACGATCTACTTGGGGAATAACTGCCCCAATAGAAAAAACCATCTTACTGACTTTTGGTGGCTTGGGTTTGCAGCAAATTCCTTATGAAAATCTGCGAAAATTTCCAGATTGGCAATTTATCGTTTTTGATAAATCTGCCCCGGATTTACCTAATTTTGTGAAAATAACTGATAAAAAATACCGACCTGTCGATTTTATGTCGATTTGTGGGCGCGTTGTTTCTAAACCTGGTTTCGGCACTTTTGCTGAAGCGACACGGCTAGGAGTGCCAATTGTTTCAGTCACTCGTGAAGAGTTTGCCGAAGCTGCTTTTCTCTTGGAAGGTATTACTAATTATAATCAGCATCAAATCCTTACTCCTACAGAATTTTTTGCAGGAAATTGGGACTTTCTCAATCAACCAGCCCAGCAACCAAAGCAATCTCAACCGATTGCTAAAGATGGTAATGAAGTTATAGCTAAAGCCGTTATTGAGTACTTCCATAAAGCTGAAGAACTAAACAACTAACAATTTTATTGTATGCATTATCAAAAGTTACTGAGAATTCCCACCACAGGCAAATCTTTGTATAATATCACGTCAAAAATTGAGGCTATAGTTGCAGAATCAAGCGTGAAAATCGGGCTTTGTACACTATTTTTACGCCACACATCAGCTAGTTTACTGATTCAAGAAAACGCCGACCCAGATGTACTTTTGGATCTTGCTAATTTTATGGCAAAAATTGTGCCCGAATCAGCTAAGTACATCCATGATGCTGAAGGTCCCGATGATATGCCAGCGCATATCCGCACTGCCCTTACTCATACCTCAGAACACATCCCCATAAATCAAGGTCATCTAGTCCTGGGAACTTGGCAGGGAATTTATATTTGGGAACATCGTCAACGCAGTCATACTAGAGAATTGGTTGTCCATATTTCTGGGTAGGGCTGGGGTAATGCACTTACTCATGTAATAAGTATAATCACTAAAAAGTTAAGTTTATTTATTTTAATTTACTTCTTCTCTACTGCTCGATTAAACTAAGATTTGTTGCTTGATGCAGCAGTTTATAAAACTGTAAACTGCTGGGTTTATTTCAATTTATATGAAGCAAAATCTGACACCTATTCATAGTTTCAGTATTCTTGATGAAATCATTGCCCAGCAGTCTATTAATCAGTTCTCTCTCAATCCGCAGAAAATTTTAGCTACCAGCTTTGCAGAACTGGGAAGTTTGATTGTTGAAAAAACCAGTGATATTCAAGTAATCACATCCTTACATAATACTTTGGAGCAGATAATCTTTGCTGAGTTGGACAACTTCCCAGAAAACATATTCTGGGATTTTGATTTTTTAGTAAGTAGTATGTTAAATCAAGCTTTGGTAGCAGATGATGCTGTTGAGTTTTTACAATGTTTTGGTGGCAAGATGGTATCGCTTCTGGAGTTATGCGGAATTAAAAGAAAAATACGCTTCCGTTACGTCCACGACTTTATGTATGGGTTTGACTGGGCAAGATGGGTGCAAAAAGAACCAGAAACTCGCGCTAACGAAGAACCCTTTAGTTTAAAGTTTTTAGATTATTTGCTTGCCAAATGCGAGGAAATTTTGCAACGTATCTGTCTTAAAAAAGCTAATTATTACAAACCTTGTGGCAAAGGCTACCGTAATCCTTATTGCTTTTCTCGTGAACCAGAGGATGAATGCCGTATGCTAAGATATCTTGCTGCTAATCAACTCATCCCGGTGACAGTATGGAATTGGAATACTCAACCAGTATGGAATAAACCTTTCCACCAACTTCGCGAGCAGTTATCATTAAAGTTGAATATTCCAAATAAGAATTAGTTATTAGTTATTAACAATTACTACTAAGCTATGCATTATCCATTTTATGAAAATCGCTAATTTAATTACTTGGTTTGAAGAATGGGCAAATCCTGCTTGGTGTGAAAGCTGGGATAATTGCGGGTGGCAAATTGAGCCGGGAGTTTTACAGTCAAGCGCACGAGTGTTGGTTTGTTTAACACCTACTTTGGCGGTAATGGACGAAGCGATCGCCAAAAGTGCTAATCTCATTTTTGCTCACCATCCGTTGATTTTTAGTCCGCCGAAATCTTTACGCGCTGGGGAAGCGATCGCCGAAATGGCACGGTTAGCTTTTACTCACAATATCGGCATTTACAGCGCTCATACTAACTTTGACCAAGTTGATGATGGTACTGCTGATGTTTTAGCTCAAATTTTACAACTTCAGGAAGTCGCTCCGATAGTACCCACACAAGCTGGTTTGGGATATGGGCGCGTTGGAGTTTTAAATCCGTCTCTGAGTTTACAGGATTTACTGGCGACAATTCAAACCCGGCTTGCTCCCCCAAAGCTTCTTTTTTCTCCAACTCCTGATTTACAGCAGATAATTTCGCGAGTTGCTGTTTTAGGTGGTTCGGGAGCAAGTTATATCTCGGCTGTCGTCAAAACTGGTGCTCAAGCTTATCTGACTTCTGACTGTAAGTTCCATCAGTTTCAAGAAAGCCGCGATCGCAATCTTATTTTAATTGATGCTGGGCATTACGCTACCGAACGCCCCGCGTGCGATCGCTTGGTGCAAAAGTTCCAAGCTTTAAACTTGGACTGGGTACAGTTGAGTCAAAAGGATGAGGATTTCCGTCAGTTTTTTCTTTAATTAAATGTAAACTTTAATTAAAGTATAGATTTTTACTATAGTTATACTTTTATTAAGCATTTACTAGTATGGATTTAAATTTTAAATCTAAGTAAGAATTAAGTGTGACGAACCATAAAATTGAATCATTATCCTTTCTTTACAGGTTTAGCCAGAACTTTACTTCTTTGAAGTATGTATTTTTAATCACACTGCTGCTATAATATAATCACTACTAAATACTGTTTGATATCAACTAGCAGGCTAGGAAAATGTTGCAAACTGTATCTAATACGTTGCTAACTATGCCCGAATTAAAATGATTCACGCAATCGTTGAATCTGCTTTTAAAACCGGATGTCTTAGTGTTGAATCCCAGGGTCTACCTCATCAAGTTTTAGCTACCAAAAGCTATGATTCAAAGGATTTGACTGCCTTGGCGGCACTAGATGAAGCAGTTCGCGTCGCTCAAATTAAACGAGAGGCATCCTCGTCAAGTTTGTTAATCAAATTACCACACAGTACAAACGAAGCTGACACTCTATCAAAGGGTGGATCTTGCACGATTGCAAGTTGACTCTTCGTAAGTGTCATCAACAGAGATAAAGACCTAGTGAAGAACTTTTAGTATTGTTGTTGTTTAAAAGCATTAAGGTCACAAGAGAATGAGTTAAGATCAAATACATAGGGGTAAAGACTTCCCAAAAATGCCAATGATTACAAGTAGGCAACTTAAACAACCGCACTTACCACTTGTTTTGGAGTATTATTTATTACATAATGGTAGAAAGTATTCGCCAGAAAATACTCACGCTTATCAGGACAAGTCCCAAATTATGTACAGACGTTGCACCTAACGTCTCTACTATATAAGTAGACATTTCTAATGTTACCCCCAAAGAGATTCAGTTTAAGTGGTGCAGTAAGCAAGCTGTATACCATCCAATCATCAAATATAATGGTTTGGATCAAGATACAGAGTTGTTCACCAACCGTGCAACTAGCTTCTTAAGGGTACTATATATTGGGATAAAACCCACATGTTGACAGGTTTAACTACGTCGTTTAAAAAGGCAGAAGCAGTACATGCTACACCGCAAGATTTATCAACTGTGTTGCGACGGGCGGGAGGTATGTGTATTCTTGCGGGACCAGCAACGCTGGATTGAACGCGCCCGCATCCTGGACATAGAGGGAGATTTAGTGACCCTACGCTATGAGACAGAAGAAGAGGACGAAGTTTGTTCTTGGGAAGAGATGGTTCGCCTTGAAAGTATTGGCGCTGTAACGCAAAAATTAGCTTCAGTGCCCCGTGGTAACGTCGAACCTCTTATGACTGAAGATTGTCCAGAAGCTGAACGCATCCGCAATCGTTACACAGACTCAAATCCAGAGTAAGTGGTTATTTGTTAGTGGTTAGTGAATATTGGATGATTGTTGACTATTAACCGTCAATCAACAATGCTCCAACTAACAGCTAACAATTAACTCTCGCTCAAACGTTCAAAGGCAGGGCAATAACCTTCAAGAGTTACCTTGAAGTTATACAGGGGGGAAGCGGGGTTCCAACACCGCTGCCCCCTTTGATGTCTACAGGTACCGCAGCAATCGACATCAGACCAAATAAAGCGATCGCTATTTTGATTGAGTAGTTCTCGTTGCGACAAACCTCGCAATACGAGTTCTTCTCCCTGCCAACGCGCCTCAATTAAGCCAGTATCGCCGAATTGTTGCCACCTAGGGTCAGCGGTAACCGCATCCGGGAGGGTAATTGTGATTACCGTTCCCAATTCTGTTAATTCACCCTCATAATTAGTCTCTGGGGGTGCTGGTTGCAAAAATGTATCGCCAATCGGCAATTCTACTAATGTACCCCCTGCCGGCGAATGTACATGGTAGCGATTTTGCAATTCTTCCAAACTTGTGAGGTCTGCCAAATAGCCGGGGGAACCATGAACGAAAATGACGTGCTGGGGTCGCAAATTATGAATTAGCTGGGTGGTACCTGGACCATCGCTATGCTGTGCCAAAAGATAAGTTTCGACACTGGTTTGTGCTTGGTTTGGCGTATTAAATTGTATATGACTTTTTTCTGGTGAGAGGATTACCCAAGAATTCATACCTAGTTGGCAGTATTCACCCAAATCACTTGTAGAGTCGGTCAGGACAATACAAGGACTGTTGCCAACACTGTGACGATATTCTGGCTGCAAACGACGCACGCGGGGACGCACTCGTTCATCCCAAAACAACGGTTGATGACGGGCGAAGTTTTGCACCGACGGGGGAAGGTGGGGTAACAATTCTAAGTAAGCATCGCATCCGGTAGCCACAGTACCATCAACCCAGATATCTATGTCACGACCAGTGAAGTGGTGATGGCTGCGTAAGAGCATTAAAAGTTCTTGACCTAAACCCAATGTTGATGTAGGTAATAGTACGGATAAACGATCCGCGATCGCCCGATTAATTCGTTCTGCTAGTTGATTTTCTTGGTTGCGACGGTGCGGATGACGCGATGTGCCATAACTGCCTTCAATAATCAGCACATCTAACTCTAATCCTCGCAATTCTTCTAAACGCAAACCTTCCACCAGCCGCGAATTCGATAAGAAAAAGTCACCTGTATATAGTAATTTGTAAGAGCGTTGCTGGGTCGTGTAGGTGAGGAGAATCGCCACGGCTCCAGGTAGATGACCTGCGGGGTATAATTCTGCGACTAGACCATCTTTAAATTCCACAGGCGATCGCAACGGCAATGCTTGACAAAAGTCGGGAATTTCGTTAATTTTCTGATCTTGCCAATTCAGCGGTAGTAACTTGCTTGTTACCTCGCTGGCGTATATAGGTAATAAGGGAAAAGCCTCATGCAGTGCCAGCAACCCGCTAGCATGATCTGGGTGGGCGTGACTTACTAAAACTAAATCTGCTGGTAGCGGCGAATTGCCTCGCTTTGCCGATTTTTTCAGCCCCTTTACCAGCGATGAAATATCTTTTAAGCCACAGTCAAGCAAGATGCGGTGTGGTCCCATCCGCACCAATAAACAGATGCCTTCATCCTTATGATGGACACCATAAGGAAAACATTCTAATTCATTTCTCCCCTCCCCAACATCAATGCGAGAGGATGCTGACAGATCCTCACTCATACTCTTTTCCCCTTAAACCTTATCTTTAGTTACACATTTCCCAAAAGCCTAGATTTACGCGGTTTTTGGTCTTGTGACCTAGAGGTAAGTTCCTAACTGCGCCGCCCGAATGCGGATTATGGAATTGGGGAGGACGCCTCCGAACCCGCGCCGGTTCGGAAAAACGTAGATAATGGCAAGCCATCAAACTAGAGTTTAAGGGCGTTTGTTAATGTGCCGATCCGTTGCCGTGGTAGTTGTCTGAGTCATAAAAGCCGTTTTTAGTGCCGAAAAACAAGCAAGAAACGGTAAAGATAACTGTTAATCCAACTAAAATCAACTTTACATCCATTTGTTTGTCGCCCTCTACTAAAGACGTCTTTATCTTAATAGAGTGATCAGCGCAATTGAGCCGAATCACCAAAATTTTTTACTATGTTTGGGTTGATTGGGCAATGGGTAAGATTACTACAATCAGTCAAATTGTAGACCTTTTCGGTTCACCTGTCTATCTATCTTCGAGTAAAGGAGTTGACGATCGCACTTAAAGCTTTATACATGAATCGCACGGTTGGGAAGTAGGAGAATAAGAATCTTTGCCAATAATCTGCCAATAATTTATATTCTTGACGATTATACTAATTAGTTGCGATCGTACCTCCACATCCCGGCAAGAAAACTGTGTAGTATTATATTACATAATTATCTGGAAGTAGGAGTAAGGCTTACAATGCATGTGTTAGCCGAACTTAAAACAAAAGCCACAAATTGGCGTAAACGCAAATTAAAGATGAACGCTACACAAGAGCAACTTAAAGTAAAATTTCAACAAGCGATGGGAGCAGCTTTTGGCGCGGAATACGCAGAAGTTGATCCAATTTTGGTATCTACAAGCAATCCTAAATTTGGTGATTATCAAGCGAATGTATCCTTATCCTTAGCGAAAAAGGTGGGACAGCAACCAAGAGCGATCGCCTCCGCTATTATTCAGAACTTGGATGTAACTGATATCTGCGAACCGCCAGAAATTGCTGATCCTGGCTTTATCAATCTCAAACTGAAAACAGCATACCTGCAAGCACAACTAAACGCGATTCAGGTTGATCCTCGGTTGGGGATAGCACCCACCAAAAATCTTAAGCGGGTAATTGTCGATTATCCCAGTCCCAACATAGCGAAAGAAATGCATGTGGGACATTTGCGTCCAGCGGTGATTGGAGATTGTATTTCCCGAATTTTAGAATTTATCGGTGATGATGTAATCCGGATTAGTCATGTCGGAGACTGGGGAACTCCCTTTGGGATGCTTATCGCCTATTTGCAAACGGAATACCCAGAAGCACTGACAACTGATGAGACACTAGATTTAGGAGATTTGTCTTCATTTTACCGTCAAGCGAAAAAACGGTTTGATACCGATGACGAGTTTAAGGAAGCTGCTCGACAGGCTGTAGTACAGTTACAAGCTGGTGATGAAAAGACTCTACTAGCATGGAAAATTGTCTGTCAACTATCGAGTAGAGCATACCAAATAATTTACAATTTAATGGGGATTGCTCCCTTTATTGAGCGGGGTGAATCCTTCTACAATGCATTGTTGCCTGAAGTAGTACAAGAATTGCATCAACTGGGACTACTAGTAGAAAATCAGGGAGCGAAATGCGTTTTTCTTGAAGGCTTTACAAATAGGGATGGTGAACCTCTACCTTTAATTGTCCAAAAATCCGATGGTGGTTATAACTACGCAGCTACGGATTTAGCCGCAATTCGTTATCGGGTTAAGGTAGATAAAGTTCAACGGGTGATTTATCCAGTTGGTGCAGAACAGACTAACCATTTTGCCCAGATTTTTCAGGTGGCACGGCGAGCTGGTTGGATTACAGATAATATAGAGTTTGTTCACGCACCCTTTGGTTTAGTGCTGGGTGAAGATGGTCAAAAGTTAAAAACTCGGTCTGGCGACGCGGTACGATTGCAGGATTTGTTGGATGGTGCGATCGCTAAAGTCCGTGCTGACCTAGAAAGAAGATTACAACAAGAAGAGCGCCAAGAAACAGAAGAATTCGTTAACAAAGTTGCTCAGGTAGTTGGGATCAGTGCAGTCAAATATGCTGATCTCAGCCAAAACCGTACCAGTAGCTACATCTTTAGCTATGAGAAAATGCTGGCTCTCCAAGGTAATACGGCACCTTATATGCTCTATGCTTATGCCCGAATTCAGGGAATTAGCCGTAAGGGTGGCATTAACTTTGAGCAGTTAGGGGAGAATGCGAAAGTTTTGTTGCAGCATGAAACAGAGATAACGTTGGCGAAGCACATATTACAGTTGGATGAAGTTATTAGTGCGATCGAGCAAGATTTACTACCCAATCGTCTGTGTGAGTATTTATTTCAACTAAGCCAGAAGTTCAATCTATTTTATGATCGCGATCGTGGGGTTAGAGTCTTGGAGGCAGAAGAACCGTTGCGGACATCTCGGTTAGTGCTATGCGATTTAACTGCTAAAACCCTGAAACTGGGACTTTCTTTGTTAGGAATTGAGGTATTGGAAAGGATGTAGATGTTCCAAAACCCAACCTAAAGTTGTAAATAGTCGCTTTACAAGCGGTAAAAATCAAACAAAGCAATCATTATAGCCATTCACCAGATTAGCTTTAGAGTAAATAGGCATCTTTATTGAAAACCGCAGAAAAACACGTTCCCTAGTTCTGTATTCCTTTGGCTATGACCATTTAGGAAAATCGACGTGTGCGAATGGTAGGTGCTTATTGTTGTGGGAACCCGTCTACCAGAGGTGGGTTCACCACTTTCTACAACGGATAACCCGCGCAAAGCGGTGACTCATTATTAAAGAGAGTGTAGAGGAAGTGGAGACACTGCTACGCCAACAGAAAAATATCCACCAGAAACAATGGTCTGTAAACACTTTATCTGACTAAAGCTCAAGGTATGAGTGTGCGAGCGATGGCTCTGATACTTGGCAAACATCAATCCACGGTACTTTGTCCAAAGGAACCCAGACAGGGAAAAAAGTACTTTCAGAAGTGTTCATGTTTGTAAAAATTGCGGCTATACGACTGATAGAGACCTTGCAGCGTTTCTCTAATACTATCTCTTAAGGGAGTTGCAGCCGTAAGGCACACAGCCAAGATTTTAGTGAGCCATTAAGCGTTGCCTCCCATTGACCCAAGAATCCCCGGACTTTTAGACGCTTTCGAGCGTTCTTGGAAGTTTAGTTAGTCCGCAGAGTATCAACTTCTCGACTTCGAGCACCGCTATAAATGAAAACCTTTTATTTGCAATGCTTTGAGACGTTTCCAAAGTATTCCCAAAATAATTTTGAGAAAATAGTTGACAAGAAAGTGTGGACTCGTTATATTGAATAAGTGCCAGATGAGCGAGCGCGAAAGAGCGGACTCTTTTGGAGACCGAACCATGAAAAGATTATAGTTTGAAAGTAAGTATAAAGCAACTTGTGCGCGTCAGTCAAATAATAGACCAGACTGAGGTCAAGAAAGAGCAGTCAATGTAGAGCTAAGAAACAATC
>JAESGY010000159.1_pt1 | contig 55056 bp, 52 predicted proteins | sample 9269841 | NCBI WGS metagenome assembly JAESGY01 (sample SAMN17022865, study PRJNA683097) | algae metagenome | isolation source: Spirirestis rafaelensis WJT71-NPBG6 and co-occurring heterotrophs from... | place: USA: Pinto Wells, Joshua Tree National Park, Colorado Desert, CA | collected 2006-08-15 | reverse complement strand
TCCTGCCGGGTGCTGGAAGCGGGCGGCAGGATCGGCGGCAGGGCCTGGACGGACACGGCCTCGCTCAGCGCGCCCTTCGACCAGGGGGCTTCCTGGATCCATGTGGCGGAGCGCAACCCGCTGACGCCGATCGCCCGTGCCATGGGCTTCACGCTGCGGGACGAGCGGCGGCGGGTGCGGGACATCCTGCTGGTGGGCGGCCGGCGGGCGGGCGCGGCGGAGCGCGCGGCGCATGACACGGCGGCCGAGGCCTGGGAGGCGGCGGCGGCGGCGCGGCTCGCGCTTGGTGGCCCCGACATTCCGCTGGCGGAGGCGGTGCCGCGGGGCGGGCCTTGGGATGCCACCCTCTCCCACTGGTTCAGCGCCATCATCTCCGGCGTGGAGGCGGAGCGCTTCAGCTTGCGGGATTATGTGGCCACCGCGCTGGACGGGGCCAACCTGCAGGTCGCCGAGGGGTTCGGGACCCTGGTGGAGCGGCTGGGCGAGGGGCTGCCGCTCTCGCTGCGGACCCCCGTCACGCGGCTGCGCTGGGACGGCGCGGGCGTCACGGCGGAGGGGCCATGGGGCGTGTTGCGGGCGGCGGCGGCCATCGTCACCGTCTCGACCGGCGTGCTCGCGGCGCAGGGCATCCGCTTCACGCCGGACCTGCCCGAGGCGGTCCAGGCCGCGATCACCGGCCTGCCGCAGGGCCTGCTGTCCAAGATCGCCCTGCGGGCGGCGGGGGCGGGGCGGCTTGGCCTTGGCCCCTTCGCGCGGCTGGGGCGGCAGGTGGAGGGCCCCGGGGACCACCCGATGTCCTGGATGCTCTGGCCCTGGGGCCGCGACCATGCAGTGGGCTTCATCGGCGGCGAGGCGGCCTGGGCCCTGGCGCGGGAGGGACCGGCGGCGGCCGAGGCCTTCGCGCGAGCCGAACTCGCCCGGTATTTCGGCGCGGCGGAGGTCGCCCGGAGCTTCGCCCCCGGCGCGGTGGTGACGGGCTGGGCGGAGGACCCGCTCTTCCGTGGCGCCTACAGCCATGCGCGCGTTGGGTGCCACGGTACGCGCGCGATACTGCGGGATGCGGCGCTGGCGGAGGGGCGGCTGCGCTTCGCCGGCGAGGCCTGCCACACGCGCCGCGCCGGCACGGTCGGTGGTGCCTGGGAGAGCGGCGGACGGGCGGCGGAGGCGGTGAGTGCCGCGCTGGCGGGGAAGCCGGCTGCCTGACGAGGGCGGATTGCCGTCATGCCCGAATGCCAATCCGCGGGGGATCATGGATGGCCGGGCGGATTCGGGCTCCCGAGCCTTCGCGCTCCCCTGTGATGGGCGCCGGCCGCCTGGGGAATTATCGGCCCGCCCCACGCTGACGGCGCCGCGCGGGCGGGGCATGCTGCGCGCGATGACTCGCACCGATTTCGCCGCGCGCGCCGCGGCCCGGGCCGAAGGCGTGGTGGACGTCACCCGGGCGCTGGTCGCCGTTTCCTCGTCCAACCCGCCCGGCGATACCCACGCCTGCGCCGAGGCCGCCGCCGCGCTGCTCCGGCAGGCGGTGCCCCATGAGGAGGTGGCGCCGCACGCAACCTTCGATCGCGTCACCCATCTGGTCGCGCGCCTTCGGGGCAGGGGCCCTGGCCGATGTCTGGTCCTCAACGGCCGTCTCGAGACCTGCCCGGTCAAGGAAGCGCTGCCCTGGACCGTGGCGCGGCTCGGCGGATTGCTGCGGGACGGACGGCTCTGCGGGCGCGGCACGGCCGACATGACGGGCGGCATCGCCGCTTCGGTCCTGGCGCTGGCCGCGCCCGACCTCCTCCCGGCGTGACCGGCATGGGAAACGTGCCGCGGGCGATGCTGTGGATGCTCGCCTCCGGCCTGCTCTTCACCTGCCTCAACGCACTGCTGCGCGCGCTGGCCCAGCAGCTTGATCCCTTCGTCGCGCAATTCCTGCGCTATGGCGCGGGGCTCCTCGTCATGCTGCCCTTCATCCTGCGCGCCGGCCTGGCTGCCTACCGGCCGAAGGGCCTCGGCGGCCAGCTCTGGCGGGGGGCGGTGCACACGGCCGGGCTGCTGCTGTGGTTCATCGCCGTGCCGCATGTGCCGCTGGCGGAGATGACGGCGCTCGGCTTCACCACGCCGCTCTTCATCATGTTCGGCGCGATCCTCTTCCTGCGGGAGAGGATGGTGCTGGCGCGCTGGATCGCGGCGCTGGCCGGCTTCGGCGGCGTGCTGGTGGTGGTCTCCCCGGGGCTGAGCGGCGCCGGCAATCCCTATGCGCTAGTCATGCTGGCCAGCTCGCCACTGTTTGCCGCCTCCTTCCTCATCACCAAGGCACTGACGCGGCGGGACTCGCCGGCGGTGATCGTCGCCTGGCAAGCGATCACCATCACGCTCTTCACCCTGCCGCTTGCCATCTACGCCTGGACCTGGCCGACGCCGCTGCAATGGGTGCTCTTCCTGCTGGCGGGCGCGCTGGGCTCGGCCGGGCATTTCTGCCTGACGCGGGGCTATTCGCTGGCCGATATCTCGGCGACGCAGCCGGTGAAGTTCCTGGAGCTGATCTGGGCCTCCCTGATGGGCTTCGCCGTCTGGGGTGACCTGCCGGGGCCGGCGACGCTGCTCGGCGGCCTCATCATCTTCGCCGCCACCACCTGGATCGCACGGCGCGAGGCGCGAGCGCGCAAGGAGACTGCGGCATGACCGAACTGCTGATGCCTGAGATTCCGCTGGCGCCGCCAAAACCCGAATTCGTCTGGGAGGCGCTGGTGGAGATCGCGCCGACGCAGATGCTGGGGGAGGGGCCGCTTGGCGAGCGGCGGATCGTGCCGATCAATGGTGGGCGTTTCGCGGGCCCGCGCATCCGCGGCCGGGTGCTGCCGGGCGGCGCCGACCGGCAGCTCCTCCGCCGCGATGGGGTGAAGCGGCTGGAGGCGCTGTACGAGCTGGAGGCAGAGGACGGCGCGGTGATCACCGTGCTCAACCGCGTGGTCATCGCGCCGCGGGAGGGTTTGCCGGACTACCGTGCCTCGACGCTCGAGATCACCGCGCCGGAGGGGCCGCATGGCTGGCTGAACCGGCTGGCCTTCGTCGGCACGCTGAACCCGCTCGCGCCGCGGCCGGCGGTGCTGGTGCGGGTGTTCAGCCTGGGCGTCTGAGCGGAGGCTGACGCCTGTAATACCTCAACAGCCGGCGATCCTCCGGGCCCTGGCTTCGCGGCACTCGCCGCGGCGCGCCTTTGCGCGCCCGGCTCGCTCCGCAAGTCGGGACGTCATGAGCCAGGTGTCACGCGCGCTCGATATGGCCGCGGATGGCACCGTCCTGGTTCACCCAGCCCTTCTTCGCGGCATAGGCGAGCATGCCCTCGAAGCTCTGGCTCCAGGCCGGATCATCGGTGCGGCCGGAGGCCTGGCGCAGCCAGTCGGGCGAGATCCAGGCGTGGTCGCCGTCGAGGGTGCCGGGCGGGCCGAGCGCACGGGCGAGGGCCTCGCCCTGCAGCCCGTCCCGGACGAGCAGCTTGAAGGCCTTCAGGTCCTCGGGCGCGTCGAGGCGCGCACCCTGCGCCGAGACGTTGACGATCATCGGCCGTTTCCTCCTTGGTCGGTTGGCTCTGTCGGCCAACTCGAGGGATCCAAGGGCCTTTCGGCCCTTGGTGGATGGGGTCTGGGGAAGGCAGAGCCTTCCCCAGGATGTCACCCCCGCGCCTTCGCCTCGCGCCGGCGCTTGTGCAGGACGAACTCGGTGTAGCCGTTGGGCTGGGTCGCGCCCTCGAAGACCAGGTCGCAGGCCGCCTTGAAGGCCGGGCCGTCGAAGGCCGGCGCCATCGGCGCATAGGCCGGGTCGCCGGCATTCTGCTTGTCCACCACCACGGCCATGCGGCGCATGGTCTCCTCGACCTGCTCCCGCGTGGCGATGCCGTGGCGCAGCCAGTTGGCGATGTGCTGCGCGCTGATGCGGAGCGTCGCGCGGTCCTCCATCAGGCCGACATCGTTGATGTCCGGCACCTTGGAGCAGCCGACGCCCTGGTCCACCCAGCGCACGACATAGCCGAGGATGCCCTGCGCGTTGTTGTCGAGCTCCGCCTTCACCGCATCGGCCGGGAAGTTGGTGTCCATCGCCAGCGGGATGGTCAGGATATCGTCCAGCTTCGCGCGGCGGCCGCCCGTCGCCAGCTCCTCCTGCCGCGCGGCCACGTCCACCTCATGGTAGTGCAGCGCGTGCAGCGTCGCGGCTGTCGGGGAGGGAACCCAGGCGGTATTGGCACCGGCCTTCGGGTGGCCGACCTTCTGCTCCAGCATCGCCGCCATGGCGTCCGGCGCCGCCCACATGCCCTTGCCGATCTGCGCCCGGCCGCGCAGGCCGCAGGCGAGGCCCGTGTCGACGTTGTTGTCCTCGTAGGACCTGATCCAGGCCGCGCCCTTCATGTCGTTCTTGCGGATGACGGCGCCCGCTTCCATGGAGGTATGGATCTCGTCGCCGGTGCGGTCGAGGAAGCCGGTGTTGATGAACACCACCCGGTCGCGGGCGGCGCGGATGCATTCCTTGAGGTTCACCGTGGTCCGGCGCTCCTCATCCATGATGCCCATCTTGAGGGTGGCGCGCGGCAGGTTGAAGGCGTCCTCGACGCGGCCGAAGAGCTCGTTCGCCCAGGCCACCTCTTCCGGCCCGTGCATCTTCGGCTTCACGATGTAGACGCTGCCGGTGCGGCTGTTCAGCTTCTTCACCCGCAGGTCGTGCAGGGCGATGGCGACCGTCGCCATGGCGTCCAGGATGGTCTCCGGCGTCTCGGCCCCGTCCAGCGTCACCGCATCGGTCATCATGTGGTGGCCGACATTGCGCACCAGCATGAGGGAGCGGCCATGCAGGGTCAGGCCGCCGCCCGAGGGCTTCAGCCAGATGCGATCGGCGTTCAGCCGGCGGGTCAGCGTCTTGCCGCCCTTCTCGAAGCTCGCCTCCAGCGTGCCGTTCATCAGGCCGAGCCAGTTGCGGTAGACCTCGACCTTGTCCTCGGCATCCACCGCCGCGACGCTGTCCTCGCAATCGACGATGGTCGTGACCGCGCTTTCCATCACGAGGTCGGCGATGCCGGCCGGGTCGTCCCTGCCGATCGGGTGGTCGCGGTCGATATGCAGCTCGGCATGCAGGCCGTTATGCACGAAGAGGATGGCGTTCGGCGCATGCGGCTCGCCCTGGTAGCCGACGCACTGGCCGGGCTGGGCAAGCCCGAGGCTGCGGCCATCCTGCAGGGTCACCGCCAGCGCGCCGGCGGTGATGGCATAGGATTTGGCATCGCGGTGGGAGGCGCCGTCAGCCAGCCGCGCGACCTTGTCCAGCACGCCGCGGGCGTAGTCGATCACCTTCTTCCCGCGCGCGGGGTTGTAGCCCTTGCCGCGGGTGGCACCGTCGGTCTCCGGGATCGCATCCGTGCCGTAGAGCGCGTCATAGAGGCTGCCCCAGCGGGCATTGGCGGCGTTCAGCGCGTAGCGGGCATTGGAGACGGGAACGACGAGCTGCGGGCCGGCGATCTGGCCGAACTCGGCATCCACATTGGTGGTGCCAACCTGGAAGTCCGGCCCCTCCGGCACGAGGTAGCCGATCTCCTGCAGGAAGGCCTTGTAGGCCGCGAGGTCCACGGGCTTCGCCGGGTTGGCTCGGTGCCAGGCGTCGATCTTCGCCTGCAACGCGTCGCGCTTCTCGAGCAGCGCCGCGTTGCGCGGGGCGAGGTCCTTCAGGATGGCGGCGTAGGAGGACCAGAAGCGCTCCGGCGTCACGCCGGTGCCCGGCAGCGCCTCGTTGTCCAGGAAGTCGCGCAGGGTGCGTGCGACCTTGAGACCCGCAACCTCGACCGTATCCGCCACTGACCGTCTCCGCTTTGCTTGTCCCCGGGCCCCGGAGGCCGGGGCGAGCGGGCTACCTAGGCGGAAACCGGGCGGGCGCAAAGGGGGACCGGAGGGGCGCTGCCCCTCCGGACCACCCCGCCAGGCGGAACCTGGCCCGGACCGGCGGTTGCGCCGCCAGGGGGCGCCGTTTCGGCCCTCACGGCCCGAGACCACCCCCAGCCCATGGCAGCCATCGCCTTCCCGGGCCACCGCGTCGGCATCGAGGCCCTCCGTACCGCCGCCTGCAGCACCGATCCACGCAACGATCATGGCTTCCCCGCTTGCCGCCGCGCCGAGGTTGGGTCTAAGGGGAGCCGCCAAGGCTGCGGATGGTGCCGCCCGCCACTGGCGCGAGTCCCGCCCCATGGCGGGCCCCCCTGCGGCGATCGCGCCCCCTGGTCTCCCCCGGGATGCGCCCGATAGCGAAAGGTCCCCGCATGGCACCCGAATCCCTCCCGGACGCCGCCGGCCCCGAGGGCCGCAAGCGCAGCAGCTTCGTGATCGAGGAGGCCTTCGCCTTCGACGACGTGCTGCTGGTCCCGGCCTATTCCGCCGTCCTGCCGCACCAGACCGATACGCGCACCCGCCTGACGCGCGAGATCGCCCTCAACATCCCGCTTGTCGCCGCCGCCATGGACACGGTGACCGAGGCGCCGATGGCGATCGCCATGGCCCAGGTCGGCGGCATCGGCGTGATCCACAAGAACATGACGCCGGAGGAACAGGCGGCGCAGGTCCGGCGGGTGAAGAAGTTCGAGTCCGGCATGGTGGTGAACCCGGTCACCATCCACCCGGACCAGACCCTCGCCGAGGTCCACGCCCTGCAGGAGCAGCACCGGATCAGCGGCATCCCGGTGGTCGAGCGCGGCTCGGGCCGGCTGGTCGGCATCATCACCAACCGCGATGTCCGCTTCGCCTCTGACCCCGGTACCCGGGTCTATGAACTGATGACGCGGGAGAACCTGATCACCGCGCCGGCCGAGGTGACGCCGGAGCAGGCCCGCACCCTGCTGCACAAGAACCGGATCGAGAAGCTGCTGGTGACGGATGAGGCCGGGCGCTGCGTCGGCCTGATCACCGTGAAGGACATGGAGAAGGCCCAGGCCAACCCCAATGCGGTGAAGGATGCGCTGGGCCGGCTCCGCGTCGCCGCCGCGACCGGCGTGGGCGAGGATGGCATCAAGCGGGTCGAGGCGCTGATTGCCGCCGAGGTGGACGTGGTGGTGGTGGACACCGCGCATGGCCATTCCGGCGGCGTGCTCTCGGCGATCGAGCGCATCAAGCGCATGTCGAACGCCGTGCAGGTCGTCGCCGGCAACGTGGCGACGCCCGAGGGCGTGGAGGCGCTGATCAATGCCGGCGCCGATGCGGTGAAGATCGGCATCGGCCCCGGCTCCATCTGCACCACCCGCATCGTCGCCGGCGTCGGCGTGCCGCAGCTGACCGCGGTGATGGAGAGCTCGGCGGCGGCGCGGGAGAGGGGGGTGCCGGCCATCGCCGATGGCGGCGTCCGCACCTCCGGCGACATCGCCAAGGCGATCGCGGCCGGCGCGGATTGCGTGATGATGGGCAGCCTCTTCGCCGGGACCGAGGAGGCGCCGGGCGAGGTCTTCCTCTATCAGGGCCGGAGCTACAAATCCTATCGCGGCATGGGTTCGCTCGGCGCCATGGCGCGCGGCAGCGCGGACCGGTACTTCCAGCAGGAGGTGCAGGACAGCCTGAAGCTGGTGCCGGAGGGGATCGAGGGCCGCGTCGCCTATAAGGGCCCGGTCGGCGCGGTGGTCCACCAGCTGGTCGGCGGGCTGCGGGCAGCCATGGGCTATACCGGCAACGCCACGATCCCCGAGATGCAGGCGAATTGCCGTTTCCGCCGCATCACCGGCGCGGGGCTGCGGGAGAGCCATGTGCATGACGTGGCGATCACGCGGGAGGCCCCGAACTACCGGCTGGAAAGCTGATCTAAGGGTTTCCAAAGGCCTTTCGGCCTTTGGCGGGTGGTCCAGGAGGGCAGCGCCCTCCTGGTGGGGGCAGGCCCCCCGCCTCAGGGCTGCATATGGCTCCCGCCCGAGACCGTCATGTTCTCCCCGGTGATGTAGACGGCGCCGTTCGACAGCAGGAAGCAGATCAGCGGCGCCACTTCCTGCGGCTCGGCGTAGCGGCCAAGAGGAATGCGGGCCATAGTCTGGGCCGCGAATTTCTCGCTGCGGATCACCTCCGTCATCGGCGTCACCACCGTGCCGAAGCCCACCGAATTGCAGCGGATGCCGTAGCGCGCCCATTCCCGTGCCCCGGTCATGGTCATGCCGAACAGCCCGGCCTTGGCCGCGGAGTAGTTCACCTGGCCGATCGAGCCGCGCTTGCCCGCCGTGGAGCTGATATTGACGATGGCGCCCGTGGTGCCGACCGGCTGCGGCATGGCTTCCTTCGCGCGGTCGATCATGTGCCGCCCGACCGCCTGCATCATCAGGTAGCAGCCGGTCAGGTTCACATCGATCACCGCCTGCCATTGCTGCATCGTCATCTTGGCGAACATGGCCGGGCGGGTAATGCCGGCATTGTTCACCAGCCCATGCACCGCGCCGAAGCGCGCGACCGCCTGGGCGACGCAGCTTTCGCCGAAGCCTTCTTCCGCGACATTGCCCAGCACGGGCAGGGTGCGGTCGTGGTCCAGCTCGGCCGCGGTCTTCTCCAGGGTCTCCGGGTTGCGTTCCACCATTACGGCATTGCCGCCGAGGCCCAGCACCAGTTCGGTGATGGCCCGGCCGATGCCCTGTCCGGCGCCGGTGACGATGATGGTGCGGCCCGTGAGGTCCATCGGGTTCTGCATGCGTTGTCCTCCCGCTGAGACCGGATCGCGGGCGGCCGGAGTGCTGCCGCAGCCGGGCCGGCCCCTGTGCTACCGATCGGCAAGGCCATTCTTCCTGGCTTGCCGGTGCAGTCTGCCCCCGTCATGAGCGGAGGGCCAGCCGCGGCGGTGCCACCGCCCGGCCCCCGTTCCGCCCGACATCGCCCCGAGACACGTTCTGACCGAAGGACCCGCCATGCCGCCGCCGAAAGCCGCGATCTTCGATGCCTATGGTACGCTGCTCGACGTGCATGCCGCGGTCGGCCGCCATGGCGCCCGGCTGGGGGAGCGCGCGCAGCCCGTCTCCGTCCTCTGGCGCGCCAAGCAGATCGAATGGAGCTGGATCCTCTCCGCGACCGGCGCCTATGAGCCCTTCTGGACGTTGACCGAAAAGGCGCTCGACCACGCGCTGGCCGTGCATGGCCTGCGGGATGCGGCGCTGCGGGCCGATCTGCTGGAGGCATACCGCCAACTCGATGCCTATCCCGAGGCCGCGCCGATGCTCACGGCGCTGCGCGCCCGGGGCATCCCGACCGCCATCCTCTCCAACGGCTCGCCCGAGATGCTGGCCGCCTCGGTCGCCGCCGGCGGGCTGGGGCCGTTGCTGGACGATGTCCTGTCGGTCCATCCGCTGCGCTGCTTCAAGCCGGATGCCCGGGTCTATGCCCTGGCCACGGCCCGCTTCGCCTGCCAGCCGCATGAGGTGGCCTTCGTGTCCTCCAACCCCTGGGATGCCTATGGCGCCATGCGCTTCGGCTTCCGGGTCTTCTGGGTGAACCGGGCCGGCGGGCCGGCGGAATACTGGCTGGACCAGACCGCGACGATCCTGCCCGACCTCGCCAGCCTGCCGGAGCGCCTGGCATGACCCCGGCCGCGCGCCTCGCCGCCGCCACCGACCTGCTGGCAGCGCTGGACGACCAGCCGCGCCGCCCGGCGGATGCCATCGCCAATGATTTCTTCCGTGCCCGCCGCTATATCGGCGGCGGCGACCGCCGCGCCATTGCGGATCGCGCCTGGGGCGTGGTGCGGCAGCGGATGCGGCTGGAATGGTGGCTGGCCCAGATCCAGTGCCGGCCGACCCCGCGCATGCTGGTGGCCGCCGACCTGCTGCTGACCGAGGGGCTGGAGATGCCGGCCGTCCTGCGGGCCTTCCCCGGCGGCCAGTACGCGCCCGAGCCGCTGAACGTCCTCGAGGAACGCCTGCTGCGCGCCCTCGCCACCTTCCGCGACAAGGCGACCGGCGTTCAGGGCCTGGTGCATCCGGCAATGCCGGAGGGTGTGCGGCTGAACCTGCCGGACTGGGTGATCCCCGGCTTTCGCGCCCGCTTCGGCGAGGGCCTGGCCGAGGAGGCGGCGGCGATGGAGCAGCCCGCGCCGCTCGACCTGCGCGCCAACCTGCTGAAGACGACGCGCGAGGCCGCCGCCGCCGCGCTGGGCGCCGAGGGGTTCGAGACCGAGCCGACCCGCTGGTCGCCCTGGGGTCTCCGCCTGCCGGGCCGCCGGCCGGTCACCGCGACGGCGGCCTTCATGGAAGGGCTCATCGAGGTGCAGGACGAGGGCAGCCAGCTCATTGCCCTGCTGACCGATGCGCGGCCGGGCCTGCGCGTCGCCGATGTCTGCGCCGGGGCGGGGGGCAAGACGCTCGCCCTCGCGGCCAGCATGCGGAACAAGGGCCGCATCACCGCCTGCGACGTCAACGCCCCGCGGCTGGAGGGGGCGGTGCGCCGCCTCCGTCGCGCCGGCGTGGACAATGCCGAGCGGCACCTCTTCGCGCCCGGCGACCGCTGGGCCAAGCGCCGGGCCGGGCAGTTCGACCGCGTGCTGGTGGATGCCCCCTGCACCGGCACGGGCACCTGGCGGCGCAACCCGGATGCACGGCTGCGCACCGGTTTCCAGGACCTGCAGGAGCTTCTGGCCAAGCAGCGTGAAATTCTGGACATGGCTGCGGAACTGGTGCGTCCAGCCGGGCGTCTGGTCTACGCTACCTGCTCGCTGCTGCCCGAGGAGGATGAGGACCAGGTCGCTGGCTTCCTCGGCCGCCACCCGGATTTCGCCCCGCTTCCCCTGGCCGAGGCCTGGGCATCGGCCGGGCTGCCCGGGGAACCGCCGGCCGGGGGCCCGTATCTCGTCACCAGCCCCGCCCGGCATGGCACCGACGGCTTCTTCGCCGCCGTTCTGCAACGAAGGTCCTAGGGGAAGGACCGATCCAGGGAAGGGAAGCGCGCAGCATGATCTGCATCCGCCGTGCCCGCCCCGCCGACGCCGCCGCCATAGGCGCCGTGCATGTCGCGACCTGGCGCTCGGCCTATGCCGGCGTGCTTCCCGACCGCTACCTGGCCGAGCTGTGCACGGTGCGGCACGCGGTGGGCTACGAGCAGGCGATCACCGATCGCCGCCATGGCCACGCCGTCTTCGTCGCCGTCGCCTCCGGCCCGGACGCACCGGAGGGCCGGGCGCAGCAGGAGGGCGGCGTGGTGGTCGGCTTCGTCTCCGGCGGCCGGGCCCGGCGGGACTGGCTGGCGCAGGGGGAGGTGGAGACACTCTACCTGCTGGATGATTACCGGGACCGCGGCATCGGGCGGCGGCTGATGCGGGCTATGGCAGCGCATCTGGCCGCCATCGGCTGTCGTTCCGCCTTGCTCTGGGTGCTGAGCGACAATCCGACGCGGTGGTTCTACCAGCGGCTCGGCGGCCGGCCGGCGGCGCGGGAGGTCATCCGCTTCGCGGGCCAGGGCATGGAACAGATGGCCTTCGTCTGGGACCCGATCGAGACGCTGCTAGCGGCGACGGCGCCGGCGCCGGAAGGGTAGGGGCCACCGCCGCAACGCTTGCGGCGCGCCACCGGCTATGCTGGAAGGCGCCATGAACGCGCCCGCTTCCCCCACCAGCCCCGCGGCCGCCCCGGCCACCGGTCACGACCGCATCCTCATCCTCGACTTCGGCAGCCAAGTGACGCAGCTCATTGCGCGCCGCCTGCGCGAGACCGGGGTCTATTGCGAGATCTGGCCCTATACCGCGACCGAGGACCGGATCCGCGGCTTCGGCCCGAAGGGCATCATCCTCTCCGGCGGCCCGGCCAGCGTGACCGGAGCCGAGAGCCCCCGCGCGCCGCAGGTGGTCTTCGAAATGGGCCTGCCGGTCCTCGGCATCTGCTACGGCCAGCAGGCCATGGCGGCGCAGCTCGGCGGGGAGGTCGAACCCTCCGACCACCGCGAATTCGGCCGCGCCTTCGTCGATGTCATCGCCGATTGCAGCCTGTTCGAGGGGGTGTGGCCCAAGGGCGCGCGCGAGCAGGTCTGGATGAGCCATGGCGACCGCGTGACGCGCCTGCCATCCGGCTTCCGGGTGGTCGCCGCCAGCGAAGGCGCGCCCATGGCCGCCTGCGCCGATGAGAGCCGGCATTTCTACGGCGTGCAGTTCCACCCCGAGGTCGTGCACACCCCGCATGGCGCGCAGTTGCTGAAGAATTTCGCCCTGCATGTCGCGGGCTGCCGCGGCGACTGGACCATGGCCGGGTTCAAGGCGGAGGCGATCGGACGCATTCGCGCCCAGGTCGGCACCGGCCGCGTCATCTGCGGTCTCTCGGGCGGCGTCGATTCCTCGGTGGCGGCCGTGCTGATCCATGAGGCGATCGGCGACCAGCTCACCTGCATCTATGTCGACCACGGCCTGATGCGGGCGAATGAGAGTGAGCAGGTGGTCGCCACCTTCCGCGACCGCTTCAACATCCACCTCGTGCACCGCGACGCCAGTGACCTCTTCCTAGGCCAGCTTTCCGGCGTGACCGACCCGGAGGTGAAGCGCAAGACCATCGGCAGGCTCTTCATCGAGGTGTTCGAGGAGGAGCAGGTGAAGCTCGGCGGTGCCGATTTCCTGGCGCAGGGCACGCTCTATCCGGACGTGATCGAGAGCGTCTCGGCGACCGGCGGGCCAAGCGTGACGATCAAGAGCCACCACAATGTCGGCGGCCTGCCCTCCCATATGCGCATGAAGCTGGTCGAACCGCTGCGCGAGCTGTTCAAGGACGAGGTGCGCGCCCTTGGGCGCGAGCTCGGCGTCCCGGAAGCGATCGTGGGCCGGCATCCCTTCCCGGGCCCTGGCCTCGCCATTCGCATTCCGGGTGAGGTGACGCGCGAGAAGGCCGATCTCCTGCGCAAGGTGGACAGCATCTACCTGGAAGAGATCCGCAATGCGGGCCTCTATGACGCGATCTGGCAGGCCTTCGCGGTGCTGCTGCCGGTTCGCACGGTCGGTGTGATGGGCGACGGGCGAACCTATGACCAGGCCTGCGCGTTGAGGGCCGTGACCAGCACGGACGGCATGACGGCGGATGTCTATCCCTTCGATATGGGCTTTCTTGCGCGGGTGTCCAACCGCATCGTCAACGAGGTGCGCGGCATCAATCGGGTGACCTACGACATCACCTCGAAGCCGCCCGGCACCATCGAGTGGGAGTGAGAAGGCGAGCGGGGCTGCCAGCCCCGCCCAATCAACCCTGACCCGGCACGCAGTTTCCCGCCGCGCCAAGTGGTTGTGTCCCCCTGTGCGCCGATGGTCCTGCGATGCGGGTTAATCAGGCGAAGTCATAGTCCTTCGCGTTCGACCAGCTGCCTTCCTCAATCGGCTCGGCTTCCAGCCTGGAGCCACCATGTGGCTTGTAGGACACTTCATAGGCCGTGATGAAGGAGTGCTTGCTTTCGAAGTCGCGGTTCATGATGCTGAAGACGGAGTCGACTCCGCCATTCGCGTGGTCCTTGCCGATGTTGTGCTTGACCTCGCCCATCCACTTGCCATCGACGTAGTAGGCGATCTTCCCCGGCTTCCAGTCGAGTGTGTAGGTGTGGACCTTGGTCTCGTCCACGCCATGGAAGGTGCGGGTCGTGTAGGCGTCCCTGCCGTTGTTGTTCCAGTGGACGGTCCCGTAGGCCTTACCGTGGATCACCTCGACGATGTCGTATTCCGGGCCGGGCCAGCGGTCATCGCCGGGCCAGAGCAGCGCCGCGGGGCCCTGCACGTCCGCGCTCATCTTCGCCTTGACGGAGAAGGTCCCATAGCCGTGCCCGGCGGCCTTGCCCCAGGGTTTTTCCATGATGCCACTGTCACCGCGGATGGTGACCTGGCCTTTGACGCTCGTGTCGATACCATTGCCCCAGGTGTGGTCGAGCGCTCCGACCCCGTGATCGAAGCTCTCAAAGAAGGCCTTGCTCAAAGTCGGATCTCCCGCGTTGAGGTCGTCGTTTTGGGCGGGGGAGCCTGATTCGTGTTGATCTACGAACCCGGGCCGCGGCCGGAGATCTGTTGTCTCCGTACCCCCCTGACTTCCGTCACGCGCCGGCGAGATCGCCGGCGGCGGCTCCGCTTAACCCCACGCGGATGTGCAGTACAAGGATTGAAGATAATATACATTTCTGTTCTGCAAATGTGAAAGCGGCCTGACACCTCGAGATTCCAGCGGTCAGTCCTGATACGAAATATGGCAGAAATGATCTTGCTTTGCCTGCAAAGCGGCAAAGCAGCTTGCTTCCGCACCGCGCAGTCCCCGGCCGAAAGCGGAACGAGCGTGATGTATCAGACGACGACGCGTGCCGCATTGGCGCGCGTCGAATTCGCAATGTCTGCATGCGCGATCCAGCGAAGCCCGCGCCGGACACGCCCAGCGCCATCCCTGCGCGTCATCTGCTCCTCTGTGCCGTCTCCGTCCCGGATGCGTGTGGCAGTGATACGGATCCTGACATCGATACCTGCAGCATGGTTGCCGCCGCAGGTCCGGCAATATGGCGAAACTGCGGCGTATTCCTGCGACGTCACGGATGCGCCACTCCGCGTCGCATCCCGAGGACACCGGCATGCCGGCGCGGAACACCGGCCGGTCCTGGGGCGGCGGGCGCGGCTGGCGCATCACTTTCGTATCCGGCCATGATGAAGCCGCCGCCTGGCGCGGACATGGATGGCGCGGCCGTCTGTGTTCGGCGAGGGCGCGGGAGCACATCATCAGGCCGATGGGCGTGTCGCGCGGCAGCAAGGAACTCTGGACCGGGGTGGGCTGCAACACGCTCCGCTGGCGGGACCGCCCGGCGCCTCGCGCGCGGTGCTTGACGGTACAGGGCGCTGCCCGCCACGCTTTCCCGTCCGGGCCGGCAGCAGACCGGCCGATGGGGAGGCTTCATGCATCGCATCATCGCAGCGGCCGCCATGGCTGCCCTGCTGGCCGGCTCGCCGGCCCTCGCACAGCGGACGCTGACCATCGGGGCGCAGACGCCGCCCAGCGCGCTCGACCCGCACTATCACAACACGCAGAACAACAACCAGATCGCGCGGATGGTGTTCGAGCCGCTGTTCGAATTGGATACCCGGGCGCAGTTCCAGCCGCGCCTCGCCCGCAGCATGCGCATGGTCGATGAGCTGACCTGGGAGGTGAAGCTCAACACCGCGGCGCGCTTCCATGACGGCACGCCTTTCGAGGCCGAGGACGTCGCCTTCACCTTCGCCCGCGTGCCCACCGTGCCGAACAGCCCGGCGCTCTTCACCCCGCAGGTGCGCAGCATCGCGGCGATCGAGGTGGTGGACCCCGAGACCCTCCTGCTGCGCACGCGGGAGCCGAACCCGCTGATGCGCTTCGACATGGCGGCGCCCGTCATCCTCTCCCGCCGGATCCATGGCCCGAACCCGCAGACGGCGGATTTCAACAGCGGGAAGCTGATGATCGGCACCGGTCCCTATCGCCATGTCGACTATCGGCAGAGCGAGCGGCTGGAACTCGCGCGCAACACCGAATGGCACGGGCCGGTCGAGCCCTGGGACCGTGTGGTCTACCGCTTCATTCCCCAGGCAGGTTCCCGCATGGCGGCGCTGCTCTCGGGCGAGGTGGACGCTGCTCTCGGGCGAGGTGGACCTGATTGACTATGTCCCGGTGCAGGACGTGCCGCGGCTGGAACAGGACCGCCGCTTCGCCCTTTTCCAGATCGACAGCATCACCTTCGTCTATCTGGCGCCGGACGCGATGCGGGAGACCTCGCCCTTCGTCACGGACAGGCAGGGCAAGCCCCTGCTGGCAAATCCACTGGCCGACCGGCGGGTGCGGGAGGCGCTCTCCCTCGCCATCCCCCGCCAGCAGATCGCGGAGCGGCTCTATGGTGGCCTTGCCTCGCCGGCTGACCAGTTCGCCGCGCCGGTCGCCGAGCACCGGCTGGAGGGCCTCGGCCCGCTGCCCTTCGATCCGGCGCGCGCGCGCGCCCTGCTGGCCGAGGCCGGCTTCGGCCAGGGCTTCCGCATGACCATCCACGGACCGAACGGCTTCTTCCCCTCGGACGACAACCTGCTGCAGGCCCTCGCCCAGGCCTTCACCCGCATCGGCATCGAGACCCATGTGCAGGCGCTGCCGCCGGCGAACCTGTTCACCCGCGCCACCAACCGCGACTTCTCGCTGTTCATGACCTATTTCAGCAGCTACCTGACCATCAATCCGCTGCGGCAGGTGGTGATGACGCGCAACCCGGAACTGGGCCATGGGCCCTTCAACCGGCAGCGCTATTCCAACCCGGCAGTGGACCAGCCCCTGGCCGCGGCGCTCACCACCATGGAGGAGGAGAGGCGCAAGGCGCTGACCCAGCAGGCTGCCCGTGCGCTGCTGGAGGACAAGGGGCTGATCCCGGTGATCAACCTGCGCAATGTCTGGGCGGGGCGGCGCGACAAGGTGGTCTATGACTCGAGCCCGGCCAACCACACCGAGCCGCGGCTGGCCCGGCCGGTGCAGTAGCAGGCGCGCGCTGCGGCTGGGCGACAGCGGACAGGCCTGCATCTCCGAAAGCCACTCCGCCATGGGCCATCAGTGACGGAGGAGAGGCAGGCGGCGGGACGCTCACGCCCGGCCGCGATCTGCTCTACTCTCGGGGCGTGAGCACGGGCCCGGCGGGGCAGGGCCGATGAAGCCGTGGGGCACCCGCGGCGTTGCCCCGACGGGAGCACCCTGTCGCAGTCAGTCTGCCACATGGTGCGGGCCCGCGCGCAACCCAGACCTCCGCCGGCCGATCCGGCGGCGACAGGCGGCTTCCATGCAGTGGTCCTTCCCGATTCTTGCCATCCGCGGCACGGTCATCCGCATCCACCTGACCTTCCTGCTGTTCCTGCTCTGGATCGGCTGGGCGCATTACCGTCATGGCGGGACACAGGCGGCGGTGGAGGGGGTGGTCTTCCTCCTCCTGCTTTTCCTCTGCGTACTGCTGCACGAATTCGGCCATGTGATCGCAGCGCGACGCTACGGCGTGCAGACACCCGACATCACCCTGCTGCCGATCGGTGGCGTGGCGCGGTTGGAGCGCATCCCGGAGCAGCCGGGGCAAGAGCTGGTGGTGGCGCTCGCCGGGCCGGCGGTGAATGTGGTGATCGCGGCCCTGCTGTTCCTGGCGATCGGCGGGCTGCCGCCGGAAGGCAGCACGGAGCTGCAGGATCCGCGCACGGGGATCCTGGCGCGGCTGGCGACGGTCAATGTCTTCCTGGTGCTGTTCAACCTGATTCCGGCCTTCCCCATGGATGGTGGGCGGGTGCTGCGGGCGCTGCTGGCCTATCGGATGGGCTATTCCCGCGCCACCGCGACAGCCGCCGGCGTCGGGCAGGCGGTTGCCTTCGGGCTCGGGCTGCTGGGGTTATTCGGCAATCCGCTGCTGCTCTTCATCGCGGTCTTCGTCTATCTGGGCGCCGCCGGCGAATCCCAGGCGGTGCAGGAGCGGGAGGGGGTGCGTGGCCTCGCCGTCGTGGAGGCGATGGTGACGCGCTTCGAGAGCCTGGCGCCCACAAGCCGGGTGCAGGATGCGGTACGCTGCCTGATCCGCACCACGCAGCACGAATTCCCGGTGGTGGCGGAAGATGGGCAGCTGCTCGGCGTGCTGACGCGGGATTGCCTGCTGAAGGCCCTGCACGACCATGGCGGCGACCACCCGGTGACCGAGGCGATGCGGACCGACATCCCGCTGCTGCCGCAGCGCCATGACCTGGGGGCGGCGCTGCGGCTGATGCAGGAGAAGCGGCTGCCGGTGATCGGCGTGACGGAGGAGTCGGGCCGGCTGGTCGGGCTGCTGACGCCCGAGAATATCGGCGAGATGATGATGGTGCGCGCCGCGCAGCCTTCCGGCGGCGCCACGGCCTGGCCAGAGCGGGCCTCGGCCAATCCCTGGGCGCCGCGGCCGGGGCGGCCCGTGGCGTAGCGCGCTGCCAGGGCAGGTGCGTCCTGCGCCCTGGCGTGACCACGCTCGATAGCGGCCGAGGCGGCTTGACGGTGGCGAGGTGGCGGGCAGAGGCTTCCTCCCGCCCAGCCGAAACCGGAGTGACGATGCCCGACGCCGCGCTGCTTGCCCGCCTGTCCGAGGCGGTGGAGGCGAATTTCGAGAAGGAGGTCGCCTTCCTCGCCGACCTCGTCCGTTTCCCCAGCACCCGCGGCAATGAGGCGCCGCTGCAGGACTGGATGGCGCGGCAGCTTGCCGCCCGCGGCTATGGCGTCGATCGCTACACCCTGGCCGATGTGCCGCTCGCCCAGCATCCCAAGGCGAGCCCGATGGTGGAGGCCGATCCGGCGAAATCGGTGCAGGTGGTCGCCACCCATCGCGCAGCCGATCCCACCGGCCGCAGCCTGATCCTGCAGGGGCATATCGACGTGGTGCCGGAAGGGCCGCCGGAGATGTGGACCTACCCGCCCTACAGCGCGACCATCAGGGATGGCTGGATGTACGGCCGCGGTGCGCATGACATGAAGTCGGGCGTCGCCGCCATGGTCTTCGCGATGGATGCGCTGCGGACCGCCGGGCTGGAGCCTGCCGCCGATGTGCATATCCAGACCGTGACGGAGGAGGAGAGCACCGGCAATGGCGCCCTCTCCACCCTGGTGCGCGGCTACCGCGCCGAGGCCGCGCTGGTGCCGGAGCCGACAGGCGGAACCATTACGCGTGCGCATACCGGCACGCTCTGGTTCCGCATCTCGGTTCGTGGCGTGCCGGTGCATGTCGCGGTGGCGCAGAGCGGGACGAATGCCATCCTCTCCGCCTATCACCTGATCCAGGCGCTGCAGGAGCATACGAAGCGCATCAACGAGGAGGCGCGTAGCCATCCCTGGTACAAGGACATCGAATCCCCGCTGAAGTTCAACCCGGGCATCATCCGTGGCGGCGACTGGGCGAGCAGCACGCCCGCCTGGTGCGAGGTCGATTGCCGCATCGGCCTGCTGCCGGGGACCGATGTGGCCGAGGCGAAGGCCGGGGTGGAGCGCTGCATCGCCGAGGCGGCGAAGACCGACAATTTCCTCGCCAACAATCCTCCCACGGTCACCTGGCACGGCTTCCTCGCCGATGGCTATGTGCTGGAGCCGGGGACGGAGGCCGAGGCCGTGCTAGCTGCCGTCCATGGCCAGGTCTTCGGCGAGGCTATGCCGGCCCGCATCACCACCGCGGTGAACGACACCCGCTTCTACGGCCTCTATTTCGGCATTCCTGGCCTTTGCTACGGGCCGAAAGGGGAGGGGGCGCATGCTTTCGACGAGCGCACCGAGCTCGCGCATCTGAAGAAGACCACGCTCGCGATCGCCGCCTTCATCGCGGAGTGGTGCGGGACGCGGCAGGCGGGCTGAAGGCTTGCATCCAGGGGGCCGGGCTGACAAACAGCGTCTTCCTGACCGAGAGGAGTTGCATGCCTGCGTCCCGTGCCGGGGTGGCTGCGCCCGGATGGCGCCGGGCCGCGCCGCTCGCCTTTCTCCTGGCCTTGTGTCCGGTCTTGGCCGCGGCGCAGGGCCAATCCCAGGGGACGGCGCCGCGCGCCGGTACCGCCGCACGGCCGAATGCCGGGGCGGCCGGGCCGGGCATGGGACCGCTGCAGACCGAGCCGGGGGATGTCTGGGCGGAGGTGCGTGGCTGGACCGAGCGACCCGGCCGGACCACCGCACCCTCGCGCCCGGCCCGCGACCCGGCTGCGGCACCCGCGCCGCGACCGCGCCGGGCGGAGGCCTGTCCGCCCGGCACGCCGCCGGAGGATCCGGGCTGCGCCCCGCGCCCGTCACGTCGCCGGCCGGCCGAAAGCCCTGGCTGACCCGTGCGCCGGGCCCTGCCGGTAGCGCGGTATGGGGTGGCGAAGGGCCAAAGGTCGATCGCGGGCGGTGCCGAGCATGCGCCGCCGCTGGCATCGCGGGCCAATGAATGACGCTGCGCCGGCGGCCTGACTGGCCAGCCCGGTCGCGCTGGGTGCGGCCATCGTCACGGCATCTTTGGAACGGATCGCGGGAGGCCGTGCACGACCGGACGCGTGCCTCTGCGCGAAGAACCAAGATCACCAGCCGCTGCGGAATGGGCTGCCGACCGTGCCATCGCATGCGGCCGTCACCACGTCACGTACAGGCCAGGCATCACGACACCCGGCGGCCCGCATGAACGCGAACCGGCGGATGCGGGCCCGCGGCCAGCACACCGGAGGCCGTGCGAAACTCCGCGCTGCGCAGCCTTGTCCGCCATGCGACAGGCGGAACCGACTCAGGGCTACGATTCGCGCCCCGTCCGCATGGCTGCGTCAGGATTCGGGCAACCAGACGGGTCCAGGGCAGGTCGCGGAGACGCGTGACCGCCCCGGCACAAGACTTTGCCCTGCAACCGATGGCTCAGGGCGGATCGGTTTGAATATCTGACCCCAGCCCGCCGGCACCATCGGCCGCAAGCGTTCACGCGCGACCGATATCCTGGTGCGTTCTGGGAAGGGTGATGCCAGGCGCTTGGTGCAAGGCTGTGTCCGCTGCGCCACAGCAGGCCGCCTGCCGGCCTTGCCACGTCGCAGGACTCGCCATGCCGTGGCGAGTCCTGCGACGCGGCCCGCCCGATCTGGCGCTCGATCCGCCTTGACGGCGCCTGCCGGTAGGCCCCCTAATGTGTGGAACACAACACGAACATGGGCGGATTGCCGTCGCTTCGCGGTCATCCGTCCTTTTTGCAACCTGACACCCCATATGGTGTTATGATGGCGCTCTCGCTCCAATATCTTGTGTAGGAACCATCCGACATGCATGCTCCGGTCCGGGGGATTGAGGGGGATGTGGCCGTTTTCGATGCGGTGCAGTTGGAAGGTCACCACCAGGTGCAGGTGGATCGGTCGCGGGACGCGCTGCTGACCGATTTCGGCAAGGCGACCCTCGATGATCGCTACCTGCTTCCGGGCGAAAGCTACCAGGATCTCTTCGCGCGTGTCGCCAGCGCCTTCGGCGATGATGCCGCGCATTCCCAGCGCATCTACGACTACATCTCGAAGCTCTGGTTCATGCCGGCGACGCCGGTGCTGTCCAATGGCGGCACGACGCGTGGCCTGCCGATCTCCTGCTTCCTGAACGAGGCGAATGACAGCCTCGAAGGTATCGTCGGCCTCTGGAACGAGAATGTCTGGCTGGCCGCCAAGGGCGGCGGCATCGGCAGCTATTGGGGCAACCTGCGGGGAATCGGCGAGAAGGTCGGGCGCAACGGCAAGACCTCCGGTGTCGTCCCCTTCATCCGCGTCATGGATTCGCTGACGCTGGCGATCTCCCAAGGCTCGCTCCGGCGCGGCTCGGCGGCCTGCTACCTGCCGATCAGCCATCCGGAGGTGGAGGAGTTCATCGAGATCCGCCGTCCCACGGGCGGCGACCCGAATCGCAAGGCGCTGAACCTGCACCACGGCATCCTCATCTCCGACGCCTTCATGCGGGCGGTCGAGGCCGATGAGGAATGGCCGCTGACCAGCCCGAAGGACGGCGCCATCGTGCGCAAGATCTCGGCGCGCGGCCTCTGGATTCGCATCCTCACGGCGCGGATCGAGACGGGCGAGCCCTACCTGGTCTTCTCCGACCATGTGAACCGGGCACGGCCGGAGCACCAGAAGCTGGCGGGGCTGGAGGTGAAGACCTCCAACCTCTGTTCCGAGATCACCCTGCCGACCGGCAAGGACCAGCACGGGCGCGACCGCACCGCGGTCTGCTGCCTCTCCTCCCTCAATCTCGAGACCTGGTTCGAGTGGAAGGACAATCCGCGCTTCATCCCGGATGTGATGCGCTTCCTGGACAACGTCCTGCAGGAGTTCATCGACACCGCGCCCGATTCCATGGCCAAGGCGAAGTACTCCGCGATGCGGGAGCGTTCCGTCGGCCTCGGCGTCATGGGCTTCCACAGCTTCCTGCAATCGCTGAACGTGCCCTTCGAGAGCGCGATCGCGAAGGTCTGGAACAGGCGGATGTTCAAGCACATCCGCGAGCAGGCCGATGTCGCCAGCCGGATCCTGGCGGAGGAGCGCGGGCCCTGCCCGGACGCCGCCGAATACGGCTTCATGGAGCGCTTCTCGAACAAGATGGCGATTGCGCCGACGGCGAGCATCTCCATCATCTGCGGCGGCGCCAGCCCGGGCATCGAGCCGATCGCGGCCAATGTCTACAACCACAAGACGCTGTCCGGCAGCTACATCGTCCGCAATCCCTACCTGAAGAAGGCGCTGGCGAAGCACGGGCGCGACGATGACGAGACCTGGACCAGCATCACCGTCAGCAAGGGAAGCGTGCAGCACCTGGACTTCCTGACGGAGCAGGAGAAGCTGACCTTCAAGACCGCCTTCGAGCTGGACCAGCGCTGGGTGGTGGAGCATGCGGCGGACCGCACGCCCTATATCTGCCAGAGCCAGTCGGTGAACCTCTTCCTGCCGGCGAATGTCCACAAGAAGGACCTGCACCAGATCCACTGGATGGCGTGGAAGAAGGGCGTGAAGTCGCTCTACTACTGCCGCAGCCTGTCTATCCAGCGCGCCGACACGATCAGCGAGAAGGTGGTGCCGAACCTGCTGAGCGTGACCGCGGTGAACGACCCGGCGGCGGTGGCAGCGGTGCCGCTGCCGGCGGCTGCCCCGAAGGTGGAGAGCAATGACTACGAGGAATGCCTGGCCTGCCAGTAGGCCGGCGTTCCGCCCTTCCGCAAAGCCCCGCCGCGACATCGTGCACCGGCCTTGCCGGAGCACGCGCGGCACCCACTATTCTCCCGTCGTCCTGGACGACAGCCCGACACGAGCGGACACAGCATCATGCCCGACGGCATCTCCCCTACCGGCGCTCCCCAGCATTTCGACCTGCTGACCGCCAACCCCGTCTACAAGCCCTTCCGCTACCCCTGGGCCTATGACGCCTGGCTGACCCAGCAGCGCGTCCATTGGCTGCCGGAGGAAGTGCCGCTCGCCGACGACGTCAAGGATTGGCAGAAGAACCTCACGGCCGCCGAGCGGAACCTGCTGACGCAGATTTTCCGCTTCTTCACCCAGGCGGATGTCGAGGTGAACAACTGCTACATGAAGCACTACTCCCAGGTGTTCAAGCCGACGGAAGTGCTCATGATGCTGTCGGCCTTCAGCAACATCGAGACGATCCACATCGCGGCCTATTCCCACCTGCTCGACACGGTGGGAATGCCGGAGGCGGAGTACACCGCCTTCCTGAAATACAAGGAGATGAAGGACAAGTACGATTACATGCATGCCTTCTCGGTCGAGAACAAGACCGAGATCGCCAAGACGCTCGCCGCCTTCGGCGCCTTCACCGAAGGCCTGCAGCTCTTCGCCTCCTTCGCCATCCTGATGAACTTCCCGCGCTACAACAAGATGAAGGGGATGGGCCAGATCATCTCCTGGTCCGTGCGGGACGAGACGCTGCACTGCCTCTCCATCATCCGCCTCTTCCGCACCTTCGTGCAGGAGAATCCGGAGATCTGGACGGAGCAGTTGCAGCGCGAGATCACCGAGATCTGCACGACCATCGTCGAGCACGAGGACGCCTTCATCGACCTCGCCTTCGAACTGGGCGGCGTGGAAGGGCTCGATGCCGAGCAGACCAAGCGCTACATTCGCTTCATCGCCGATCGCCGCCTGCAGCAGCTCGGGCTCGAGCCGCACTACAACATCGAAAAGAACCCGCTGCCCTGGCTCGACGAAATGCTGAACGCGATCGAGCACACGAATTTCTTTGAGAACCGCGCGACGGAATATTCGAAGGCCAGCACCACCGGTTCGTGGGAAGACGCATGGGCGCCGAGCATCGGCGAGAACTGGGTGGCCGGGGACGCCGCGGCGCGCTGAGCGCCAGCTGCCCGGCCTGCCTCGGACTGAAGCCTCTCGCATCGGACAGGCGGCTGCCGGATTCAGGTAAGCGGATGGAGTGCGGGGGAATACCATCCCCCGCATATCTTCGTCCTCCGGCCTTGGCAGCATGCGGGCAGCCCAGGAGGGCGCCCGCTGTCCAGCCTCGCCGTTGATGACGGCCCGCGCTCAGAGCCGATCGCGAAAGGGCGTGAACGACCGGACGCGCGACTCTGGCTGAAAAACAACAAGCTGCAGCGGACTGGCGTTCAGTTTTGAACGCAATCCGCTGCAGTCGAAGCGCTTCGGGCCGGCGGTAGCCTTTCCGACGACCACCGGCCGGCCGCTCCATCCTGATCGAGCCGCTGGATGCCCGCACCCTGGGCGGGACTCCGTCGAATCTCCGACGGCCCGGGCATGACCTTCCGCCTCATCGGCGCCCACCACGCCGCCAGGGTTGAGGATTGAACGGCCCGGTTGCGCTGGCGGGCAGGCGAGGTGGAGGCTACATCACCCTCCATGTTGAGGACCATTCGCATCTTCGCCCTGATCCTGCTCGTCCTGCTGGGCGGGGTCTGGACCTATGCCTGGGTGACCCGCGCGCCGGGCGAGGGGCTGGCCGAGGCCTTTGCGGGCCGCCTTGGCCTGCTCTTCGGCGCGCAGATGCCGGTCCCCGCGGCCGGCGGCATCCAGCTGCCCCAGGGCATGACGCTCGGCGGCAGCTTCAGCCTGACCGACCAGGCCGGTCGCGCGGTCACGGAGGGCGACTATGCCGGCCGTTGGATGCTGGTCTATTTCGGCTACAGCTTCTGCCCCGATGTCTGCCCGACCGAACTCGGCACCATGGCGGCCGCGATCGACGCCATGGGCCCGGCGGGGGAGCAGGTGGTGCCGGTCTTCATCACGGTCGATCCGCAGCGGGACACGCCGGCCCACCTGGCTGATTATGTCAGCCGTTTCCACCCCCGCATGCAGGGGCTGACCGGCACGCCCGAGCAGATCGCCGAGGTGGCGCGTCGCTACCGCGTCTATTATGCCCGCGCACAGAGAGCGGATACGACGGATTACCTGATGGACCATTCGGGCTTCATCTATCTGGTCGGTCCGGATGCCCGTGTCCGTGCCCTGTTCCGGCCGGAAATGCGGCCCGAAGACATCGCTGCTTCCGTCGCGGCCCAGCTTGGCCGCAGCCGGGCGCCATCAGGTTGAGGATAAGACCGCCGCAGGCGGCCTAGGTTCAAATAGTTTTCTATGGCATAAATGGCCCGCCTCGCAGCGATGCTGCCGGGCTTGGAGACGGGGACGATGGTGGACGAGGCTTCAGATCAGGACGGCGCTCGCGATGCCGCTCGCGGCCCGGCGCCGCGGCATAGTCGCCGCCTCTCCGACAAGATCCTGATTGCGTTCCATCACGCCTGCGATCAGGCCGATTACGAGGTGGCCGAACAACTGCTGCGCATCCTGGAGATGATGCTGACCCGCCGCCCCGCTTCCCCCGATACGAATCGCCGGAAGAACATGGAAAGCCTGGTCGCCGCCCATGAGCGGCTCTGGTACCTCCGGCATCCCGAGTCCAAGGAAAGCTGAGTCCCTTGTTCGGCATGACCGGATGCCGCCTGCACCTCCCGGTCATCACAGGAAAGGCTGTCCGCCGCGCGGTCTGAGCGGCCTCATGCCAAGGGTCCGGACGCGTGACCGCATGCGGGCAAGAGCAGCACACCTTCGGCGGACAGCAGAAGCCGCCTCAGCATGGGCTGCCGCGTGCGCTGCAGGCGGCACCGATCATGGCTGCTGACATCAACCCGGAAGCGGCATCGCATCCCGCAGCACCGCTTCCGCCGCCGGGCTGAAGCCGGCCCCTTCATGCAGCACCAGTCCCGGCTCCACCCGCGCCGGGCCGCGGCCCTGCCGCCGCGCCTGCAGCAGCACGCGCTTGGCCGGTACGCCGGCGCGCGGCCAGAAGGGCAGCAGCCGCGTCCCGCCGCAGCCAGCCGCAGCCAGCGCTGCCATCGCGGTCTCCAGCCGCGCCGCCGGCAGGATCAGGCTGAGGCTGCCACGGCGCCCAAGCGGCGCCGCCAGGAAGCGCGTCCAGTCCGCCAAGCTCGCTTCCTCATGCGTCGCGGCGCGCCGCAGCGCCTCGGGTGGTGCAGTGCCGCCGGGCCAGAAGGGCGGGTTGGCGAAGGCATGGTCGCAGGCTGGCAATCGCCGCGCGAGCGCCAGGTCCCGTACATCGCCCTCGATCACCTCCACCCGCTCCGCAAGGCCATTGGCCGCCGCGTTCTCCCGCGCGAGGGTGGCGAGATCCGGCTCCCGCTCCACCGCCAGGATCGAGAGGCCCGGCACCCGTGCCGCCAGGCAGAGGAAGCCGGCGCCGCTGCCGCAGCCCGCCTCCAGGACGCGCTGGCCGGGCTGGGCCGGCACGCCCGCCGCCAGCAGCACCGCATCCAGCCCGGCCCGAAGGCCGCGCCGCGGCTGGCGCAGCCGCACCCGCCCGCACAGCAGGTGGTCCTCGGTCAGCGTCTCGGCCTCACTCATGCCGGCGCCTCGCCAGCTTCGATCAGCACGCTGCGGGCCTCCGCCAGGTCTTCCGCCGCCACCGCGATGCGGCGGGGAAAGGCGCCGATGCCGCCCTCCACCGCGCTGATATGCGCATCCAGCAGCACGCAGGGAATGCCGGCATCCCACAGCAGGACCATGAGAAAACTGATGCGCACGGGGTCCGTGCTTTCGGCGACGACACGCATTCCGAGCGAAATCCTTGTTTTCCCTGCGCTTGCCGCCATGTGGGAGCGTCGTTATGGTGCCGCCCCCTAGCCTCGGGTCAAGTGAAGTGGACGCGGAAGCGGGAACGATGGCGAAGTCTTCGCCGATCAAGGAAACCGCGTCCGGCGGTGAGGATGCGCTGACGGCGCTGACGGCGCTCGTGCGCGACGATCTCGAAGCCTGCAACCGGCTGATCGTCGAGCGGATGCACAGCCCGGTGGCGCTGATCCCGCAGCTTGCGGCGCATATCGTCGCGGCCGGCGGCAAGCGGCTGCGGCCGCTGCTGACGCTCGCCGCCGCGCGGCTCTGCGGTTATCGCGGCGATCGCCATGTGGCTCTCGCCGCCTGCGTGGAGTTCATCCACACTGCGACGCTGCTGCACGACGACGTGGTCGATGAGAGCGCGCTGCGCCGCGGCCAGGCCAGCGCCAATGCGCTGTTCGGCAACAAGCCGAGCGTGCTGGTGGGCGATTTCCTCTTCGCCCGCGCCTTCGAATTGATGGTGCAGGATGGCTCGCTGAAGGTGCTGGCCATCCTCTCCGCCGCCTCCGCGACGATCGCAGAAGGCGAGGTGCTGCAGCTCGTCACACAGAACGATACGACGACGACCGAAGAGCAGTACCTGCAGGTGATCGAGGGCAAGACCGCCGCGCTCTTCGCCGCCGCCACTCGCATCGGCGCCGTGGTCGCCGACCGGCCGCAGGCGGAGGAAGAGGCGCTCGAGACCTATGGCCGCGCGCTCGGCACCGCCTTCCAGCTGGTGGACGATGCGCTGGACTATGCAGCGCAGCAGGAACGGCTGGGCAAGACCGTCGGCGACGACTTCCGGGAGGGCAAGATCACCCTGCCGGTGCTGCTGGCCTTCGAGCGCGGGACCGAGGCGGAGCGCGTCTTTTGGCGCCGCACGCTGGAGGACCGCGAGCAGGGGCCGGAGGACCTCGCCGAAGCGCAGCGGCTGATCGAGGCGCACCACGCGCTGCGCGATACGGTGGAGCGGGCGCGCCTCTATGGCGATCAGGCGCTCGCGGCGCTCAGGGCCTTCCCGGACGGGCCGGAGCGCCGGGCCCTCGCGGAGATCGTCGCATTCTGCATCGCGCGGGCACGCTGAGCCTGCACGTTCCCCCGCAGGCCGGCGGGGGAGCGATGGCCGCCATGCGCTTCGGCCCTGATGCCCCGCCATCCCGGTTGACGCGCCTGCCCAAACCCGGGCCGGCAGGGTGAAAGGGGCGCCGGATCACGCCTTTTCCGGCAGTCCCGCCACTGCTGCCAGGGCCATCAGCTCCGCCCCCACCCACCATTCCTGCCAGGTGCCGAAGCTCAGCATCGCCGTGATGCTGCCCGCGGCCAGCACCGCAGTTGCCACTGCTGTCCGTGCCCGGCGCGCGACTGCCAAGCCGAGCAGCAGGCCGAGCGCCGCGCCCAACAGGGCGCCGGGCAGACCAAGCTCCAGCCAGAGTTGCAGCGCGCCATTATGCGGGTGCAGCGGCAGCAGCCCGGCGGCCGGCAACCAAGCGGCCGTATCCGGCCCGGTCAGGTGGAAGCGGGCCAGCGCCTCGGCCGAGGGCGGGTCGCGATGCCCCGAGATCGTCCGGCTCGCCTCCATTCCCCAGCCCAGCACCGGTCGCTCCGCGATCCGGTCGGTCACGAAATCCCAGATCAGCAGCCGGTGCGCTGCCGAGGGCGCAATGCGGTCCGCCGGCAGCCCGTGGTCCAGCACCGGCCCCAGCGCTGCCGGCATGGCGAGGATCGAGAGCGCCAGCCCAGCCCCCAGCAGCCGCGGCGTCCAGCGTGGCGCCAGCAGGGCCAGCCCGCCTGCGATGCCGGCCGCCGCCACGGCGATCTTCGGCGTCTCCCCCGGCAGCAACACCAGCACCACGGCCCCGGCGGCCAGCGCCAGCCCGCGCAGCCAGCGCGGCAGGCCCGGCACCGCCGCCAGCAGCGGCAGCCAGAGCGCCATGGCGGAGGCGGCCGGCTTCAGGCCGAAGATCAGGGTCGGCGGCACCTCCTTCAATCCGCGCACCGCGGCGCGCACGGCATTTCCGGTTGCGGCATCCGCTGCTGCCAGCGCCAGGCCGACGGCCAGCCCAGCCGACGCGGTCAGGATCAGCCGGCGCTTCGCCGTTTCGGTATCCGCTGCCACCGCGCAGGCGGCCGCCGCGCCCAGCGCGACGAAGCCGCCGATCTGCAGCGAGGTGCCGAGCGCCCTGAGCGGCTCCGGCGCCCAGAGCGCCGTCAGGGCGGCCCAGCCGAACAAGCCCAGCGCCACCCAGGCCGCCGCGCCGTGCGGCCAGGGCCAGGTGCCGTGCCGCCGCCGGTGCCCCACCACGCAGAGCAGCAGGGCCATGGTGGTGATCGGTGCCAGCGCCTTGGATTGCAGCACGCCGGCGACCGGCGCGATGGCGAGCGCGACCGCGAGCGGCAGGCTCGGCGCGGCGCCGCGCGGCGCCGCGAGGGTGGGGGAGATCTGCATCGGCGGCCGCGTCACGCTCCTGGGGCGGGGCGGGGCCCCGTGCGCCGCCCCTCTGGACCGCCGCGGCCCGCCCCGTCAAACGGCGGTGATCGATTCCCGCCGCAGCTCGACCACCAGCTCGTCCAGCGCGCGGCCGACGCGGTCCAGCATTTCGTCGATTTCCGACTCGGTGATGATCAGCGGCGGGGAGAAGCCCAGGCTGTCATTCACCATGGCCCGCATGATCACGCCGTGCTTCTCGCCGAACTTGGTCAGCCGCGGCCCGACCTTCTTCGCCGGGTCGAAATTCTTCGCGTTCGCCTTGTCCTCGACCAGCTCGACGGCGGCAACCAGGCCGACGCCGCGCACCTCGCCGACCAGCGGGTGGTCGGCGAAGCGCTCGCGGAGCTGCTGCTGCATGTAGGGGCCGACTTTCCGGACATGGGAGAGCATGTCCATCTCGTCATAGATCTTCAGCGTCTCGATCGCGACCGCCGCCGGCACCGGATGGCCGGAATAGGTGAAGCCATGGCCCCAGGTGCCGACGGTGGAGGAGCCCTCCGCGATGCCCTGGAAGACCCGCTCATTCACCAGCACGGCCGAGATCGGCATGTAGGCGGCCGAGAGCGCCTTGGCGCAGACCAGGATGTCCGGCTGGATGTTGAAGGTCTGGCTGCCCCAGTAATTGCCGGTGCGGAAGAAGCCGGCGATCACCTCGTCGACGCAGAACAGGATGTCGTGCCGGCGCAGCACGGCCTGCACCTTCTCGAAATAGGTGGCGGGCGGGATGATGACGCCGCCCGCGCCCATGAAGGGCTCGGCATAGAAGGCCGCGACGGTCTCCGGCCCCTCGCGCAGGATTACCGCCTCCAGCTCCTCGGCCAGGCGGGTGGCGTAATCCTCCTCCGACTCACCGGGATTCGCGCCGTGATAGTGGTGCGGCGTCGAGACATGGATGAAGCCCGGCAGCGGCAGGTCGAACAGCTTGTGGTTGGCCGGCAGGCCGGTGAGGGAAGCGCTGGCGAGGGTGATGCCGTGATAGCCCTTCAGCCGCGAGATGATCTTCTTCTTCTGCGGCTTGCCGATGGCATTGTGCATGTACCAGAGGATCTTGATGACGCTGTCATTCGCCTCCGACCCGCTGTTGGCGAAGAAGACCTTGCTCATCGGCGCGGGGGCGCGCTCGATCAGCATCTCCGCCAAATCGACCATCGGCTCGTGCGACTTGCCGGTGAAGGCATGGTAGTAGGGGAGCTTCTTCATCTGCTCCGTCGCGGCCCGCACCAGCCTTTCGTTGTCGAAGCCGAGGCTGGCGCACCAGAGGCCGGCGACGCTCTCGATGTAATCCTTGCCCTGGTCGTCATAGACCCGCACGCCCTGGCCGCGGTTGATCACCAGCGGGCCGGTCTTCAGATGCGCCTTGTGATCCGTATAGGGATGCAGAGCATAGGCGATATCGCGGGCGGCGGTGGAATTGCGGGGCGGGGTCATCGGCCTAGCCTTCTGTGCGGGACGGCGCAGTCTAGGCAGGGTTTGCGCCGCAGCCCAAGCCTCCCCCACGGCGCATGCCTTGTCGCGGCGCAGCGGATGGACGCCGGCCGGGAAGCGGTGGCAGACTCCGGGCCGGTTTGCCAGGGATGACAGCATGATCGGGTTCGCGCCGCCGTCCGGACGCGTGGGGCAGGGCGCATGATCGCGCGTCGCGCGCTGCTGGCCGCCCCGTTGCTCGCGGCGCCGGCCCTGGCCCGGGCGCAGGTCCGCCGGCATGAGCTCGACACGCTGGCCCTGCCGGTGAAGCAGGATGATACGGTGGCGCGCGGCTACCGGCGGGACGTGCTGGTCCGCTGGGGCGACCGCGTCACCTATGACGCGCCGGCCTGGAACCCGCGCCGGCCCGACCCGGAGGGCGCGGCCGCGCAATTCGGCTGGGATGCCCGCCTGGCCGGCATCGCCGTGCCGCAGCAGCAGGCCGCGGACGGCGTCCCGCGCGCCGTCCTCGCGGTGGTGCACCCGAGGGTGGATCCCGCCTTCGCCTTTCCCGGCGGGCGGGACCAGCCCGCCGCGGCGGCGGGGATGCAGGGTGCTTCCCTGCTGAACCTGGAGAAGCGCGGCGGCGGCTGGGTGGTGGTGGATGGCGGCTATCAGAGCCGCCGGCTCGGCGGCGGCACGCTCTGCCGCATCTCCGGCCCGGCCGCCTCCGGCAGCGTCCAGGGCCTGCTGGGCCCCATGGGCGGCAGCGTCACCCCTTGGGGCACGCTGCTGCTGGCGGAGGGCGACCCGGCGCCCTGGCTGGCCCGCCTCGGCCGGGTCGATCCGCGCTTCGCCAATCCGGCGGGCTTCGGCTGGGTGGTGGAGCTGAATCCCTTCGATCCGCAATCCATGCCGGTGAAGCGCACCGCGCTCGGCCGCTTCGCGCATGGCGATGTGGCGGCGACGCTCTCCCGCGACGGGCGGGCAGTGGTCTACCTCACGGACCGGCGGGTGGGGGGCTTCCTTTTCCGCTTCGTCTCTGCCGGGCCGGCCACGGATGAGGCGCTGGATGCCGGCACCCTCTCGGTCGCCCGGCTGGAGGATGACCGCTGCCTCTGGGTGCCGCTGCCGGTCGGGGCGCCGGACCCGGTGGCGGCCGCGCAACAGGCGGGCGGCAGCCCGCTCGACACGCCCTCCGGCCTCGGCCTCGACCCCACCCGGCCGCGGCTGCTGCTGGCCTGCCATGGCAGCCCGGCGCGGCCGGCCGGCCATATGATCGAGCTGACCGCGACCGGCGGCGATGATGGCGCGGAGACCGCGCGCGCCGCCCTGCTGTTCGCCGCCGGCGACCCGCGCAGCCCGGAGGCGCGCTATGGCCGTGCCGGCCTGCCGCCCGGCAGCGCCTGGCCGGAGAACCCGGACACCGTCACGGTGGATGCGCGCGGCCGGGCCTGGATCGGCACGGATCGCGGTGGCCGGGTCGGGCCGCAGGCAGAGGGGCTCTATATCTGCGACCTGGACGGGCCGGGGCGCGGCGTGCCGCTGCCGATCTATGGTGCGCCGCGGGCGGCCTCGATCGGCGGGGCGGCGCTGACCCCGGATGGCGAGGTGCTGTTCACCGCTGTCCGCCACCCCGGCGCCGAGCCGGGAACGAGCTTCGAGCGGCCGGCCACGCGCTGGCCGGAATTCCAGCCCGGCGTGCCGCCGCGCACGACGCTGATCGGGCTGGTGCGGGGCGCGGGCGGGCCGGTGGGCGGCTGAACGGGCGGCTGAACGCCCTCAGGCCAGCCGCGGGAGGCCTGGATCTCCGGCCGCCGGCACGCGCCCGGTCTTGCCGTGGGGCCGCCCCATCCGGGTCTCCTGACATTGCGCCCGGGGAGCAACCCTGCGCATCAGGGGACTGTACGGATGCCGTTCTCCCCACATGACTCGGCGCCGGCGTCCCCGTCCGGGCCTCCCAACCTCCCGCTCGGGGAGCGACGTCCTGGGCGTCGGGCGACGGCAGGGATGCCGTCGCCCCGCATTCCTCAGGGCCGGCCGGACCGGTCCTTGTCGTCCTGCACCCGCTCCGTCTCCGGCGGCGTCCCGCCGCCGGCCTGCCCGCCCTCGTCGCGGCGGCCGCCGACATCGTCGTGGTAACGGAGCGGGTTGGTGCCACCGAGCTTGCCACCGGTCACGCCGCCGGTCTGCTGGTCGCCCGCCGAGCGACCCTTCTCCTTGCCGCCGCCGGCGCCCGGCGCGTGGTTCTTGCGGGCCATATGCGGTCCTCCCTGCGGTTCGGCGTCCCCGTCACCACAAGGCGACAGGCACGCCGGGGAGGAACGCCGCCGGGTTGGCGCCTGTTCCCGGCCAGCCCGGCCGTTACGACGCGCGGCCCGGCCCGGCAGGCATCACCGCCTTGATGGCATCGGCCAGCGCCGCGCAGGCCCGGCGCGTGTCGCCGCGCGTCACCTCCTCCCGCGCCAGGGCGATGCATTTCAGCGCGCTCTCCAGCCGCGGCGAGCGGTCGCCATGGCTGATAGCGAGCCGGATGCGCGTCTCCGCCAATTCCAGGTTGATGCCGGCGGCGCGGGCATGGTCGTCGCGAATGTCGTGATCGGCGCCGAGCAGCAGGTCCAGCACCCGCTGCGACTCTGGCGAGCCGCCGGTCAGCGGCAGCATGCGCGGCGTGGGTGGGTCCTTGCTGTGGTCCGGCCCGTGCTTGGCATAGGGCACCAGGGCAAAGGCGAAGAGATCGAGATAGGGGTGCTGCTCGCGGACGGCGTCGGGCATGACTTTCTCCCTCGGCCAGGGCGCCGGGGACGCCCGGGCCATGGGACAGGCTACAGCGGATTGCATTCATACCTGAACGCCAATCCGCTGGTGCTCCTTGTTTTTCGAGCAGATTACGCCTCCGGTCGTTCACGGTCCGCCGCGAGCCGCTCCACCGCCACTGCCGGCGCCACTGTGAACACGGCGCGGTGATGCCGCCGCTCAGCGCAGGGCGAAGCGGACCGGCACGGTCAGTTCGATCGGGTCGCCCGGCAGTTCGGCCGGCGGGGCCGGCAGTGGGGAGGCGCGCTGGATCATGGCCAGCACCGCCTCGTCCAGCGCGGCGTCGCCGGCGCTGCGCTCCAGCCGGTAGCCGACGACCGTGCCGTCCCGCCGCATCCGGAAGCGGAGCATGGCGACGCCCTGGGCGCGGCGGTAACGCGCCTCGGAGGGATAGGTCTTGTGGCGTTCCAGCGCGGCGAAGAGCTGCGCGACATAGTGCGGCGAGGGCGCCGCCATGACCGCCGCCGGGGCCGGCGCTGCGGTAGGCAGGCCAGGCGGCGCGGCGGGCTCGGGGCTCGGCGCTGTGGCGGGCGGGGTCTGCGCCACGGCCGGGCGCGGCGGTGACGGGCGGCGCGGCTGCGCCGGGGCGGGCGGCGGGGGTGGCGGCGGCGGCGGCGGCAGCTCCGCAGCCGTGGCCGGCGGCTCGACTTTCGCCGGCTCGGACGGCGGCGGTTCCGGCGGCGCCTCGGCGAGTGGCGGAGGTGGTTCCGGCGGCGGCTCGGCCGTGGGAGGCGGCTCCGGCGGGGGCGGCTCGGCGGGGGTGGGGGGTGGGGGTTCCGGTGCTGCCTCGGCTGCCATCTGTTCGGCCGGCATCGGGGTTTCGACCGGCAGCGAGGGTTCGGGTGCCGGCATTTCCAGCAGCATTACCGGCAGCGCCTGCGGCGGCTTCGCCGGCAGGCCGAGGATCAGCACGGCGCCGGCCGCCAGGTGCAGCGCGGCGGAGCCGGCCCAGGCCAAGGTGCGGCCCCGGGCAGCCGGGCGGGGCGGGGCCGGTGCGGCGGCGCCCGGCGTCGTCTCCAGGGCCATGGGGGCCGGGCGGGGCTTGCCGAGCGCCATGGTTCAGCGTGCCACCGGTGCGGGCTCGGGCTGCGAGACCAGCGCCACCCGGTGGATGCCGGCCCGGTGCACCAGCCCCATCACCCGCAGCACCTCGCCATACTCGATGCCGCGATCGGCGCGCAGATGCAGGGCGCGATCCGGTGTTTCGGCATGCAGGGCGGCGAGGCGTGGTTCCAACTCCGGCTCGGCCACCTCCTCCTTGAACAGGAAGAGCTTGCCGTCCCGCGTTAGGCCGAGCTCCAGCGGCGGCTCCGGCGGAGCGAGGCGCGGCGCCGCGGTGCGCGGCAGGTCCACGGTGACGCCGGCCGTCAGCATCGGCGCCGTCACCATGAAGATGACCAGCAGCACCAGCATCACATCGACCAGCGGCGTGACATTGATGTCGGCGACGGGATGCGCCTCCCCGTCCTCCTCGCCTCCGCCCGGCAGCATCATCGCCATTGGGGCTACTCCGCCGCCGCGGAGCGGCCGCCGGCCACCAGGGCCGGCCGGCGCGCCAGCCGCCCGGCGATCGCGCCGGCCGCGGCCAGCGCCTCCTGCCGGATGCGGGAGAGGCGGGTGGCGCAGCGGTTGTAGGCGATGGTCGCGGGAATGGCAGCGACCAGGCCGATGGCGGTGGCGAAGAGCGCCTCCGCGATGCCCGGCGCCACGGTGGCGAGGCTGGTGTCCTGCTGCGCGGCGATGCCGGAGAAGCTGTGCATGATGCCCCAGACCGTGCCGAAGAGGCCAATGAAGGGGCTGACCGAGCCGATGGTGGCCAGCAGCGGCAGGCCGGGCTCCGCCTGGCGCAGTTCCTGCGTCACGGCGCCGCGCATGGCGCGCTCCAGCCGGTCGCGGAACTCCCCGGCGGTCTCGGCATGGTCGCGCCCCTCGCGCCATTCCGCATGGCCGGCGCGGAGCGTCACGGCGGCAAGGCCCTCACCCGCGGGGGCGGCACCGTCCGGCCGCACCCTAGCCTGGGCGGCCAGCGCACGCGCCTCCCGCGCCAGGCGGCGCAGCACCACCGTCTTCTCCAGGATGATGGCCCAGCAGGCAAGCGAGGCGAGCGCCAGCACCGCCGTCACCGCCTGCACGACGATATCCGCCTGCAGGAGAAGGGCGAGGGGCGAGAGATCAGGCGGGGCGGGGTTCATGCGGGGCTCCCGGACAGGAAGGCGGCAGCGCGGAGGCGGCGGCGGTTGCGGCGGCAGAGCAGCCAGGCGGCGAGGCCGGTGACGAAGAAGAGCGGCATGGCCAGGCCGGAGAGGAACACGACGACCCGGCCGGACATGCCGAGCAGGGCGCCGCCATACAGCCAGCGCTGCAGCGCCAGCGCCTCCTCCGCCGCGCTGCGGGTGCGCGGGCCGCGCTCCTGCAGCACCGCGCCGGAGGTGGCATCGAGGCTGAGCATGGAGCGGCCGCGGATCTCCGGATCGGTGCCGAGGGGACGCAGCGTCACCGACCATGGCTGGCCCGGGCGGGCCGGCGGCGTCACGCCGGTGACCTCCTGGCGCGGCAGATGGGCGAGCGCCGCGGCGACGATCGCATCGGCATCCGGCCCCGCGGGCGCATGAGGATGGTCCGCCCGCGGGGCCTCGCGCGCGCCTCCCTGCCCGGCCGGGCCGGGGCGCTGCGGGCCGGGGGCAGGCGCCTCGATGCCGAGCAGGGGGCGGAACCAGCCGGGGAAGATGATGGCGACGCCTGAGAGCGAGACCACCGGCAGCACCGCCGCCATCCAGATGCCGACCACCCGGTGCAGGTCGAGATTCAGCAGCAGCGCGGGTCGGCGGCGCAGGGTGACCAGGGCGCGGCCGATGCCGCCCTTGCGCGGCCACCACAGCCAGACGCCGGTCACGCAGAACAGCAGCGTCGCCACGCCGAGCCAGCCCACCGCCGCGCGTCCGCCGTGGTCGCGGAGCAGCAGCGTATCGTGCAACTCGCGCGTCACGCCGATGAAGCTCCGGCGCGGGTCGCGCTCGCCGAGCAGGGTGCCGGTCGCGGGGTCGTAATGCGCGGTCAGCGCCCCACGCGCGCCGCGCGGTGGCGAGACCACCCAGACCGGCCAGACCGCGTCCGGCGGGCGGATGCTGCCGATAGCCTGGCCGCGGGCTTCGGCCAGGCGCTGAATCGCGGCGAAGCCGATGGCCGGGTCGGCGGGGCCGGAGGCATGGAACAGCGCCGGGTTGAGCGTCGCGTCGATCTCCCGCTGGAAGGAGAGGATGCTGCCGGTCGTCCCGATCACGGCGAGGACGAGGCCGAGTGTCAGCCCCGCCCATCGATGCAGCAGGAGGAGAGAGTGGGGGGGCTTGGTGAAGCGGCGCCGCGCCCCTGACGGGTGGGAAGCCGCGGCCGGGCTTTCGGGTGAGGGCGCATGGGCCGGGCTGGACATGCGCCGAGCCCTACTGCAATTGCGAATAACTTGCAAATTTCCGGAAGAACCACGGTGGGCTTGGCCCGCGAACGGCCTCCCGGCCGGCCCGAGCAAGCGGGAACCCCTTGCCAGACCGACCGATCTGCGTTCTAAGCCGTGCAAATGCGACTGACTCGCATTATCGGATACGGAGTTGGGATCGATGCACGAGGCAGGGCGGGACGCGGGAGCAAACGGGCAGGGCGGGGCGGCCGTGATCCGGCAATCTGGGCGCCCCTGCCTGCGGGCCCGGCTGATGGCGGTGAGCTCGCTGCTCGCCATCACCCTCGCGGCGCCGGCGGCGGCCCTGGCCCAGGCCGCGGCACCCGCCGCGCCGGCCGAGGGCGGCGCCATCGCCCTGCCGCAGATCGATGTCAGCGCGGCCCCGGCCGCGACCACGGGCTATGCCGCGCAGCGCACCGGCACGGCGACGAAGACCGACACGCCGCTGCGCGACGTGCCGCAGAGCGTGACCGTCATCACGCAGGAGGCGATCCGCGATCTCTCCGCGCAGAACCTGGGCGACGTGCTGCGCTATGTGCCCGGCGCCGGCTACGCCCAGGGCGAGGGCAACCGCGACACCCCGGTGCTGCGCGGCCAGTCCACCACGGCCGACCTGTTCATCGATGGTCTCCGCGAAGACGTGCAGTACTACCGCGACTTTTACAACATCGACCGGGTCGAGGTGCTGCTCGGCCCGAATGCGATGATCTTCGGTCGCGGCGGTACCGGCGGCGTGATCAACCGCGTGACCAAGCAGGCGGATTGGGAGCAGCGGCGGGAGGTGCGGCTGCAGGCCGGCTCCTTCGGATTGTGGCGCGGCAGCCTCGATCTCGGCCAGGCGATCAACGAGAACGCCGCCTTCCGGCTGCTCGGCATGTACGAGGAGTCGGACAGCTATCGTGACGGCGTGAACATCAAGCGCTACGGCATCAACCCGACCTTCGCCTTCCGCATCGGCGATTCCACCCTTATCCGCGCCTCCTACGAGTATTTCCGCGACGAGCGCACGGCGGATCGCGGCGTCCCCTCCTTCCGTGGCCGGCCGCTGGATACCGGCCGCTCCACCTTCTTCGGCGATCCCGGCCGCAGCCCGGTGGAGGCGCAGGTCAATGCCCTCAACCTCTCGGCCGAGCACCGCTTCGCCAATGGCATGCTGCTGCGCAACCAGTTCCGCTTCGCCGACTATGACAAGTTCTACCAGAACGTCTTCCCCGGCGCGGTCAGCGCCAATGGCCAGACGGTCTCGATCGCGGCCTACAACAACGAGACCCGCCGGCAGAACCTGATCAACCAGACCGACCTGGTCTTCGACCTGCCGACCGGGCCCTTCCAGCACAAGGTGCTGGCCGGCGTCGAGCTGGCGCGGCAGGAGACGGACAACTACCGCAATACCGGCTACTTCACCTCGGTCGGCGCGAATGCCACCAGCTTCGTCACCCCGCTCGGCGCCAGCCGCATCAACGTGCCGGTCACCTTCCGGCAGAGCGCGACCGATGCGAACAACAGCAGCGTCGCCACCACGGCCGCCTTCTACCTGCAGGACCAGGTGCAACTGCTGCCGGGCCTGCAGCTGATCGCCGGCCTGCGCTTCGACCACTTCAATGTCGATTTCCGCAACAACCGCAACGGCCAGAGCCTCGAGCAGACGGACAATACCGTCTCGCCGCGCATCGGCCTGGTCTGGCAGCCTCTCCAGCAGCTGCCGCTCTCGCTCTATGCCAGCTTCAGCAACACCTACCTGCCGCGGGCCGGCGAGCAGCTTGCCTCGCTGACCGCGACGAACCAGTCGCTGAAGCCGGAGCGCTTCACCAACTACGAGGTCGGCGCCAAGTGGGATATCCGGCCGGCCTTCGCCGTTACCGCGGCGCTGTACCAGCTCGACCGCACCAATGTGGCGGCGACTGACCCGACCGACATCACCCGCTCCATCCTGGTGGACGGCACCCGCACGCGCGGCTTCGAACTGGGCGCGCGCGGCCGCGTCACCGACAAGTGGAGCGTGCTGGGCGGCTGGGCGATCCAGGAATCGGAGATCACCAGCGACCAGTCGGCGACCGTCAGGAAGGGCAACAACGTGCCCTTCGTGCCGCACAACACCCTCTCGCTCTGGAACCGCTATGACTTCCTGCCGCAGTTCGGCGCGGGGCTCGGCGTGGTGCACCAGTCCGGCTACTACGCCGCGACGGACAACGCGGTGCGGATCCCGGCCTTCACGCGCTTCGACGCCGCATTCTACTGGAACATCACGGACCGCATCACGGCGCAGGCGAATTTCGAGAATCTCTTTGGCGCGAAGTACTACCCCGTGGCGCACAGCAACAACAACATCACCCCGGGCGCGCCCTTCGCCGCACGCTTCGCGCTGACGACGCGGTTCTGAGGGAGACGTGCATGGCGGGTGCTACCGCACCCGCCACTCCTCCACCCAGAGGGAGGTCGGGTTCAGGTGCCCGGTCGGCCGCACATTCTCCAGCCAGTGCGGCCAGATATGCGCATCGGCGCGGAACCAGAGCGGCAGCGCCGGCAGTTCCTCCGCATAGATCGCCTGCAGGCGGGACCAGAGGGCGCGGCGCTTCTCCCGGTCCAGCTCCACCGGGATCGCCTCCAGCAGCGCATCCATCCTCGGGTTCCGGTAGCCCGTGTAGTTCTGGCCGGACCAATTGCGGGTCTCGGTCGGGATCTCCTCGGAGTGCAGGGTGCTGCGCGGCACGCCCTCCGGCGCGCTGATCCAGGCAAAGAGGGCGGCGCCCTGGAAGCGGCGCTTCGACATGGTCTCGGCGAAGAAGACCCGCGGCGGCTCGTTCCTGATCCGCGCCTCGATGCCCGCCTGGCGCCACATGCCCTGCAGCACCTGCTGCACCGCCTCCCGCGCCCGGTTGCCGGCGGTGGTCATCAGCTCGACCGAGAGCCGGTCGCCGCCGGGGTTGCGGCGGATGCCGTCCGGCCCGCGGGTCCAGCCCGCCGCGTCCAGCAGGGCATTGGCGCGGGCCGGGTCGAAGGGCCAGGCGCGGACGCCGGGGTCATGCATCAGGTCCAGCGGGTTGACGCTGCTATGCGCGACGGTCTGCCGGCCCTCGAACAGCCGGGCGACGATCTGCGCCCGGTCGATCGCCAGCAGCAGGGCCTGCCGCACCCGCGGATCCGCCAGCGCCGGGTTGTCCAGCCGCAGGTCGAGATGTTCGTAGATCAGCCCTGGTTTGTACTCGATGTGGAAGCGCTTGCCGGTGCGCCGCTCCAGCGCCGCCGCTTGCTCGACCGGCAGGCCAAGCTCGCCTGCCACCATGTCGAGCTGCCCGGCCAGCAGCTGCGCCTCCAGCGCCGCGGTGTTCTCGACCGTGCGGATCTGGATGCGGCGGAAGGCGGGGGAGGGACCCTGCCAAGCCGGGTTGCGCTCCAGCGTCACGCCGGCGCCGGGCTGCACGCCGGAGATGCGGTAGGGGCCGGACCAGAGGGCGGGGTTCGCCGTCTCCGTGTCATAGGCCGTGCGGTTGCGGTAGGTGCGCGGCTCCTGGCTCCACCGGGCACGCTCGACATGCGCCGGCAGGGGCTGGAAATCGCCGAGCGAGGCGAAGTCGAAGGTCACCTTGTCCAGGCGGAGCGTGACGGTGCGCGCATCCTCGACGATCAGCTCATAGGTGGAGCGATAGAACTCCGCCGGGCCGAAGCCGGTCTCGGGGTTCCGTCCGGCCTCCCAGGCGAAGCGCAGATCCTCGGCCGAGACGGGCGTGCCGTCGCCCCAGCGGGCATCGGCGCGGAAGCGGTAGGTGACGCGGAGGCCGGGCTTGCCTTCGGCCGTCGTCTCCCGCACCGCAAGGCCGTTCTCCAGTGTCGGCAGCGTCTCGCAGAGCAGGCAGGTGAGCTGCCAGTCCGGGCCATAGGCGGTGACCGGGCGGCGGGTGAAGCCGAGCACATAGGACTTCGCCGCCATGTTCTCGATATTGGGGTGGAAGGTGCTGGGGTACTGGGTGATGCCGATGGTCAGCGTCTCGCGCTGGCCCTGCGCGGCGGCGGGCAGGGCGGCCAGCACGGCGCCGGCGAGGCCGGCCAGGATGGCCCGGCTCATGCCGCGGCTCGCGCCGTGATGCGAAGGGGGGCGGTGGGTCGGTTCATCCGGTCTCTCCTTCGCATCGGGTCGCCTGCTCCGCCGCTTATCCCTTCTCCGCCCCGTCGCGGATCGCCCGCGCCTCCTCGACCGAGCCGATGCCGCCATGCGCCTTCGACCAGGCCACCGGGTCCTCCAGGAATTTCCGCACTTCCTTCAGCGCGCTCTCGGCGAAATAGGGGCGCTCGCGGCAGACCTCCAGCACGTCCCACCAGGTGCAGAGGTGGTGGAGGTTGAGGCCCATATTCTTCATGGTCTCGAAGCTGCCGGGGAAGACGCCGTAATAGAAGACCACGAAGGTGTGGTCGCAGGTCGCGCCCGCGTCGCGCAGCGCCTGGGCGAAGCGGATCTTGGAACCCCCATCGGTCGTCAGGTCCTCGACCAGCAGGGTGTTCTTGCCCTCCGGCACGTCGCCCTCGATCTGCGCGCCGCGGCCGAAGCCCTTCGGCTTCTTGCGCACATAGGCCATCGGTGTTGCCATGCGCTCGGCGATCCAGGCGGCGAAGGGAATGCCGGCCGTCTCGCCGCCCGCCACCACCTCGATGGTCTCATAACCGACATGCCGGCCGATCTTCTCGACGCCCAGGTCGCAGATCTTGGTCCGGGCGCGGGGAAAGTAGATGATCTTGCGGCAGTCGATATAGACGGGGCTCTTCCAGCCGCTCGTGAAGGTGTAGGGCTCCTCCGGGCGGAAATTCACCGCCTTGATCTCCAGCAGGATGCGCGCGGTCGTCAGCGCGGCGTCCCGGTCCCAGTCGGAAGCATGTTGCATGGCCATGGCGCATATCCCTGCCGGCGTCGTGTCGCCGTCTCGTAACCCTCACGCGGAACGGCGTCCATGACGGAGGAGGCGACGACCTGGGTCCTGGCCGATCCGCGGGCCGGCACGGCGGCCCAGCCGCTCGGCATCGCGGAGCGGCTGGGGGTGCCCTTCCGGACCGTCCCGCTCGGCTGGGGGCCGCTCGCCCGGGTGCCCTGGCCCTGGCCGAGCCTGGCGGGCCTCGACCCCGCAGCGCGGGCCCGGCTGCGCGCGCCCTGGCCGAGGCTGGTGCTCTCCGCCGGCCGGCGCTCGGCCCCGGTCGCGCGCTGGCTGGGGCGGCAGGGGGCGCGGCTGGTGCATTGCATGCGGCCAGGCGCGGGGGCGGCGGGGTTCGACCTGCTGGTGCTCGGCCGGCACGACCTTCCCCCGGCGCGCTCCTCCCAGGACCAACCGCCGGAGGCGGCCAATGCCTTTCCCATCCTGGGCGCCTGCCACCGCATGACCCCGGCGCGGCTGGCGGCGGCGCGGGCGGAGTGGGCGGCGCTGGCGGACCTGCCCAGGCCGCGCGTCGCTCTGCTGGTGGGCGGGCCGGTGCGGGCGGAGAACATGGCGCCCGGCATCGCCGCCGCGCTCGGGGCGGAGGTCGCGGGCTTCGCCGGCAGCGTCCTGGCGACCGCCAGCCGCCGCACCGGCGCCGCGGCGACCGAGGCGCTGGCCGGCGCCCTCGCCGGCCGGCCGCATCGGCTGCATCGCTGGGGGGAGGAGGGACCCAACCCCTATGCGGGCTTCCTCGCCTGGGCGGATGCGGTGGTGGTGACGGGCGACAGCGTCTCCATGCTGTCCGAATCGCTGGCGACCGCCGTGCCGGTCTTCATCGCCGATCCGGGCGGGCTCGGGCCGCGGCATATGCGGCTGCATGGCAGCCTGATCGCCGCCGGCCAGGCGAGGATGCTGGCGGCGGCACCGGCGCCCTTTCCGCGGCAGCCGCTGGACGAGGCGGGGCGGGTCGCGGCCGAGATCCGGGCGCGCGGCTGGATGTGATGCCTGCTTGCGGTGCCCGGGCGAGGGCGATGGCGGCCGCCTGTGCCGCCTTGCAATGCGCTCCCCGGGCCGGCCGCATCGGAGGATTGGTCCGGCCGGCATGGCGTGCGGGGCAGGGCCGCTTGGCAGGAGGGCGTTCCCCGTCACCGGGCAGGGTTGCCGGGCACGCAAGGGATTGTTGCCAGGAAGGGGTTACCGGAGCGGCGGGCGCGACGACATGTCAGGCATGATGCAGGCCATCCTCCGCTCCGCCTTTCCCCTGCCGGCCGGGCGGCCGCGCCCCTTCACTTGGCCCTGGCAGGACCGTGCCGGCCGGTTCTCCCTGCTGCGGGCCGTCGTCCTTGCCCTGCTGACGGCACCGGCCGCCTGGGTGGCCGTGCAGGCTGCGCTTGGCCTCTTGGGGCCGGAGCCCTGGAAGGCGGCGATGAAGGAGATCGGCCTCTGGGCCATCCGGCTGCTGCTGCTGACCCTGGCGGTGACGCCGATCGGGAAGATCCTGGCGGAGCCGCGCATCCTGGCTCTGCGGCGGCTTCTCGGCCTGACCACCCTGGCCTATGCCGGGCTGCATCTCGCCCTCTATCTCGGGCATGAGAATTTCTCGTTGTGGAAAGTGGCGTCCGAGATCGCGCTGCGTTTCTACCTGACCATCGGCTTCGTCGCCCTGCTGGGGCTGACGGTCCTCGGCTGGACCTCGACCGATGGCTGGATCCGGCACCTCGGGCCGCGCTGGAAGCAACTGCATGTGCTGGCCTTCCCGATCGCCGCGCTCGGGGTCTTCCACTTCGTCCTGCAGTCCAAGTCGCAGTTGTGGGAGGCAGTGATGGCGGCCGGCTTCCTGGTCTGGCTGCTGCTGTGGCGCGCGATGCCGGCGGGCTGGCGGGGGCGGTTGCCGGCGCTGGTCGCGCTGGCGCCGTTGACCGTGCTGGCGGCGGCGGGGATCGAATATGCCTGGTTCGCGCTGGCGACCAATCTGCCGGCGGAGCGCACCCTGTGGGCGAATCTGGATGTCAGCTTCGGCCTGCGCCCGGCCGTCTGGGCCGGGGTGGTGGCGCTGGCCGTGCCGGTGCTCGCCCTGGCTTGGCGGCTGATCCCGCTGCAGCGCTGAGGGCGGTCGCCCGGGGCGGAAGCCGGCCGGCCTGCCTTGCTTGCGAGAGCCTCCCGCCTCGCTCCGGGAGGCGTGCTTCTGCGTGGCGGGGGGCGCGGACAGTTTGGGAGAACGCTGCCCGGGCCTTTCCGGCCTGCCGGACCACCCCGTCCGGCCGCAGGCTCTGCCCGGATGAACGCCTGCTTGGCGGTGGTGTCCGGGCCTGGGCGCCCGCTCAGAAATAGGGACGGAGATTGGCCCGGATGCGCTCCAGCACCGGCCGGTCCGTCGCCGGCAACGGAAAGGCCGTGCCGGTCACCATCTCGAAGGCCTCGATATAGATCCGTGAGGCTTCGAGGTTCACCTCGCGCGGGATCTCCGGGATCGCGTCCTTGTAGGGGTCGCAGCGGGCGACGACCCAGCTGCGCACGAAGTCCTTGTCGAAGCTCTGCGGCGCCTGGCCGGCCTCGACGCGCTCGGGATAGCTGCCGGCGAACCAGTAGCGGCTGGAATCCGGGGTGTGGATCTCGTCGGCCAGGACGATCTCGCCCGCCGCGTCGAAGCCGAATTCGTATTTCGTATCCACCAGGATCAGACCCTGCTTCGCCGCCATCTTCCGCCCGCGCGCGAAGAGCGAGAGGGCGAGGGCCGAGACCTTCTCCCATTGCGCCGCGGTCAGCAGCTTGCCGTCCACGATCTGCGCCGGCGTCAGCTCCTCGTCGTGGCCGGCGTCGAAGGCCTTGCTGGTCGGTGTCAGGATGGTCTGCGGCAGCTTCTGGTTCGGCCGCAGACCGTCCGGGAAGCGGTGGCCATACATCTCCCGCCGCCCCGCCCTGTACATGGAGAGGATGGAGGTGGAGGTGGTGCCCGCCAGATAGTCCCGCACCACCACCTCGACCGGCATGATGGAGAGCCGCCGGCAGACGACCACGTTCGGGTCCGGATACTCGATGACATGGTTCGGGCAGAGATCCCCCGTCCGCTCGAACCAGTAGCGGGCGAGCTGGATCAGCACCTGCCCCTTCAGCGGCACCGCCGTGAGGATGCGGTCGAAGGCCGAGAGCCGGTCGGTGGCGATGATGATCCGCCGCCCGTCCGGCAGGTCGTAATTCTCCCGCACCTTGCCGCGGTAGTGGTTCGGCAGCTCCGGGATGGCCGCGTCCCGCAGGACGAAATCGGCATAGGGGGCGAGGTCGGCGGCGGAGGGCGGCATGGCGGGTCCTGGTCGGGCGGGGAGGGGGGCATAGCATAACGTGGCCGCGGTGCACCTGTCGGGCAGGGGCTTGCCGGCCCGCGTCGCCGCCTTCAGGTTGCGCCCCCTGATCGGAGGACACGCCATGGCGCGGAAGTATCGCATCGCCGTCATCCCCGGCGACGGCATCGGCAAGGAGACGACGCCCGAGGGCTTGCGCGTGCTGGACGCCGCCGCCCGCCGCTTCGGCTTCGAGCTGGAGCTGGCCGAATACGACTGGTCCTGCGACACCTACCAGAAGACCGGCAGGATGATGCCGGATGACGGCATGGACCGGCTGAAGGACAGCGACTCGATCTTCCTCGGCGCGGTCGGCTGGCCGGGCGTGCCGGACCATGTCTCGCTCTGGGGCCTGCTGATCCCGATCCGCCGCGGCTTCGACCAGTATGTCAACCTCCGGCCCTGCAAGCTCATGCCGGGCGCGAAGACGCCGCTGGCCAACCGTGGCCCGGAGGATATCGACTTCTACGTGGTCCGGGAGAATACCGAGGGCGAGTACAGCTCCGTCGGTGGCCGGATGTTCGAGGGGACGGACCGCGAATTCGTCTCCCAGCAATCGGTCCTGACGCGCACCGGCACCGACCGCATCCTGAAATACGCCTTCGAACTGGCGATGACCCGCAAGCGCAGGAAGGTGACCAGCGCCACCAAGTCCAACGGCATCACCTTCACCATGCCCTATTGGGATGAGCGTTTCGCCGAGATGGCGAAGCAGTACCCGGACGTTACCACCGACCAGTTCCATATCGACATCCTCTGCGCGCATTTCGTGCAGCATCCGGACTGGTTCGACGTGGTGGTCGGCTCCAACCTGTTCGGGGACATCCTCTCCGACCTTGGCCCGGCGGTCGCCGGCTCCATCGGCATCGCGCCCTCGGCCAATATCAACCCGGAGAAGGCGTTCCCGAGCATGTTCGAGCCGGTGCATGGCTCGGCCCCCGACATCGCGGGCAAGTGGATCTGCAACCCGATCGGCCAGATCTGGTCCGGCGCCATGATGCTGGAGCATCTGGGGGAGAAGGCCGCGGCCGATGCCATCGTGACCGCGATCGAGAAGCACCTGGCCGAAGGCGGCCCGCGCACCCGCGACATGGGCGGCAATGCCGGCACGGTGGATGTCGGCAAGGCGTTGGCCGAGGTGGTCGGGCGGGGCTGACGGCCCCTTTGGGGGGGGGAAGGTCCCGCCACCGAACGGCACGGTGGCGCTCCGGCAGCCGCCGCGCCTGGCTTTTCCGCCCGGGTCACCCGGGCCGTCCCGCGCCGGAAGCGGTGAGCGACCCGCTTGCGGCGGCGCAAGGCGGGCCGCGGCCTGCGGCGCCATCCTGCCCCCATGCGCCGCATCGCCATCATCCAGGGCCACCCCGACGCCGCCCCGCATCTCGGCCATGCCCTGGCCGAGGCCTATGCCGCCGGCGCGCGGGAGGCTGGGCACGAGGTCCGGATCATCACGCCCGCGGGGCTCGACATCCCCCTGCTCCGCAGCCAGCAGGAGTTCGAGCACGGCACCCCACCGCCCGACATCGCCGCGGCGCAGGAGGTGCTCGGCTGGGCCGAGCACTGGGTGGTGGTCATGCCTGTCTGGCTCGGCGACATGCCGGCCCTGCTGAAAGCCTTCCTGGAACAGGCGCTGCGGCCGGGCTTCGCCTTCCGCTACAAGGCCAAGGGCTGGACCGAACCGGCGATGCGCGGCCGCTCCGGCCGGATCATCGCCACCATGGGCATGCCGGCGCTGCTCTACCGCTGGTGGTTCGGTGGCGGCGGGGTGCGCGTGCTGGAGCACAGCATCCTCCGCTTCGTCGGCCTCGCGCCCGTCGGGACGACACTGGTCGGGAGGGTGGGCACGCTGGACGCCGCCGGTGTGGCGCGCTGGGAGGCACGTTTGCGCGTGCTGGGCCAGAGGGCCGCGTAAGGCAAAGGGTGCCGGCCTGGCGCCCTTCAGGCGACGCCGCTTGCTCGCCGGGATCATGGCCGGCTCTTCGGGCGCGCGGCGCCACGGGCCTCCGGCAGCCCATGGCGGATTGCACGAAATTTCTGAGGGCATGGCGCGGCCCGCCGGCCCGCATGCTCTCGGCCACGAAACTTGAAGGCCTGTTCAAGCGTCGCTAGTATGGCAAGCGGTTGCGAGCGATTCTCAACTGGCTTGCGGCCGGAGGGCTACCGAATGGGTCAGGCTACCATCCCCGTCAGCGCCATCTTCCGCCGCTGTGAGCGGGCTGTGGTGACGGCGTACCGCGAACTGCGGGATACGGGGGCTGACGACCTCTTGGCCTTCCGTGCCTGCACCACGCTCTACCGCGTCCACCACCCGGAGGCCTCGGTGCAGGAGGCGCGGCGGCTGGTAGCCGAATGGATCGACCACCATGTGGTCCACGGCGCTGCGGGCCCCACCCCTGGCTGCGACTGCGACTGAACCGGTCGGCCGACAGGGCCGGGCCCGCGAACCGGCTCAGCTCTTCTCGATGACGAAAGAGACTTTCGCATTCACGCGGAAGCTCTTGACCTGATCATTCTCCACCGTCGCCTGGAACTCGTTGATGTAGACGGAGCGGATGCCGCGGACCGACTTGGTCGCCTCGGCGACCGCTTGGCGCGCCGCATCCTCCCAGCTTTGCTCGGACTCGGCGAGCAGCTCAATAACCTTCACGACTGCCATGACGCCCTCCCGGTGCTGGCCCCTAGAGCAAACTCCGACCCAGGTAGACCTATCTGGGCGGAGTAACTTGCTCGCCTGAACAAAGACCTGGAGCGGCTGGAGTGAGCCATCGCGAATGGAAGCCGCTCTAGCGGGGCAACGGTGATGAACGGCGAGGGGCCGGGCGCGGTTGCGCCCGGGCGTCAAACGGATTCCGGCGCCCGCGCCCAGCCGATCGCGGCGCGGGCCAGGGCATCGATCGTATCCACCACCGGGAAGGGCAGGGCCGGGCCGGCCGCGATGCCGAGCGGGATCTCGGTGCAGCCCAGCACCACCGCCCGCGCCCCGCGCGCGGCGAGCGCCCGCGCCGCCTCGGCCAGCGGCGCGTAGGCTTCCGTCACCCGGTTGGCCTTCACCTCGGCGATCGCGGGCGTGACCAGCCGCCCCATCTCCTCGGGCGTGGGCACCAGGCAGTCCCAGCCGGCGCCCGCCAGGCCTTCCTGGTACAGACCCATGGCAAGGGTCGCGGCGGTGCCCATGACGCCGATCGGGCCCGGTGCCACGCCCTGGCGGCGGAGATCCGCGGCGGCTGCCTCCATGATATGCAGGATCGGCAGGCGGGTCGCCGCCTGCATCGGGGCGAACCAGCCATGTGCGGTGTTGCAGGGGATGGCGATGGCGCCGCAGCCGGCGCCTTCCAGCCCACGGATGCCGCGCAGCAGGACGGGCAGCGGATCCTCCCCGCCGCCGAGCCGGGCCGCAGTCCGGTCCGGCACGCGCGGGTCGGACCAGAGCACGGTCGGGATATGCTCCTGGTCCCGCACGGCCGGGGTGAGCAGCGTCAGCCGGACCATGAATTGCGCGCTGGCCAGCGGCCCCATGCCGCCCAGCACGCCGAGGACCTTCTCCACCACCGCCCCACCTCTCTGCCCCTTGCGGGACACATCCTGCCCTATCCGGGCAGCCGCATGAAGTTGGCGCTGGCCGAGGCGCGCGACATCAACGCCCGCATGTCGGGGTCCTCATGCCCGTCCTCGGCGGTCAGCGCCTCCATCGGGCAGAAGAACTCGTGCGGATGCGCCACCTGGCTGCGCGCGAAGCCCTCGTAATGCCGGCTCTTCAGCCCGAAGACGACGCGGATGCCGCGCACCGGCAGGGTCAGCGGCCGGGTCGGCTCCCCCGCACTTGCCGGATCAGCCGCCAGCGCGGTGTCGGGTCATTCGCCTGCACCGGCGAGAGCAGCCAGGGCACCGGGCAGACCGCGAGCAGGGAGGAGGTGGAAGGCGCGAAGCGCGAGCGCTTGTCAAGCAGATTCTGGAGCGAGGAGCAGGCCTCGATGCAGAGGATGTCGACGTAAGGGTCGACAGCGGAGGGGCTGAAATGCAGCCAGAGCCCGTCCGGCAGGGTGCGCAGCCGGTTGGAGCCGGGCAGCTTCAGGAAGGGGTGCGCCGGGCTGTCGGCATCCCCCGGGCGGCCACGCAGCCAGGTGCCGGGCTGCTTCAGGCTGGGAACGACTCCGGGCGGGCGCTGAGGCCATTTCCTGAGCTGGCGCCGGACCTGACGGTCGAGCGCCACATGGCGGGCGGCGGTAAGAGCCTCGCTCATTGGCAACAATCCTGCATGTTCTGTTCGACAATCGGGATGATGCTGTAATCGAAGTAGGCAGTCTATAAGGCTTTTACGCTTCGGATGTGTATTCCTCCTTGTATTGGCAAATAGTTAGATGAGAATTCTTCGGTTTTCTTTCGGTATCAATTCTGAATTTTTGCAAACAAAAACGCCCGCCGGATCGCTCCGGCGGGCGTCTTCAGGGCAACCTTGCAGCGGAGTTGTGTTCATGTCTGAACGGCAATCCGCTGCCGATCAGCAGGTCAGGCGCAACATGACTTCCGGGCCTGCAGGTCCATCCGCAATCCACTGCATGTCATTGCTCGAGGAGCAGAGTCATGCGCCGGGGCGTTTCCGCCCCGGGGCGGTCCGCCCTGCCGGCCGAATCAGCTGCGGCGGGTCAGCGGGACATAATCGCGCTGCGAGGCGCCGGTGTAGATCTGCCGCGGACGGCCGATGCGCTGCGACGGGTCCTCGATCATCTCCTTCCACTGGCTCACCCAGCCGACGGTGCGGGCCACCGCGAAGAGCACGGTGAACATGCTGGTCGGGATGCCCATCGCCTTCAGGATGATGCCCGAGTAGAAATCGACGTTCGGATACAGCTTGCGGCTGACGAAGTAGTCGTCCGAAAGGGCGATCCGCTCCAGCTCCATCGCCATGTCGAGCAGCGGCTCGTCCTTGATGCCCAGCTCGGCGAGGACCTCGTGGCAGGTCTCCTTCATGATCTTCGCGCGCGGGTCGAAGTTCTTGTAGACCCGGTGGCCGAAGCCCATGAGCTTGGTGTGGGAGTTCTTGTCCTTCACCTCGCTGATGAACTGCGGGATGTTCTCCGGCCGGCCGATCTCGGCCAGCATCTTCAGCACCGCCTCGTTGGCGCCGCCATGCGCCGGGCCCCAGAGCGCGGCGATGCCGGCGGCGACGCAGGCGAAGGGGTTCGCGCCGGTCGAGCCCGCGAGGCGGACGGTGGAGGTAGAGGCGTTCTGCTCGTGGTCGGCATGCAGGACCAGGATGCGGTCCATGGCGCGCGACAGGATTGGGTTGTTCTTCCAGGGCTCCGCCGGCACGGCGTTGAGCATGTAGAGGAAATTCTCCGCGTAGCTCAGGTCGTTCCGCGGATACATGAAGGGCTGGCCGATCGAGTACTTGTAGGCCCAGGCCGCGATGGTCGGGATCTTGGCGATCAGCCGGTAGGCCGCGATCTCGCGCTGGCGCGGGTCGTTGATGTCCAGGTTGTCGTGGTAGAAGGCAGCCAGCGCGCCGACCACGCCGCAGATCACCGCCATCGGGTGCGCGTCGCGGCGGAAGCCGTCGAAGAAGCGCCGCAGCTGCTCATGCACCATGGTGTGGTAGGTGACGCACTTGCGGAACGCCTCGAGCTGCGAGGGCGTCGGCAACTCGCCATACATCAGGAGGTAGGAGACCTCGATGAAGTCGGACTGCTCGGCGAGCTGCTCGATCGGGTAGCCGCGATACAGCAGCACGCCGGCATCGCCATCGATATAGGTGATCTTGCTCTCGCAGGATGCGGTCGCGCCGTAACCGGGATCGAAGGTGAAAACACCGAGATCGCCGTAGAGCTTGCGGATATCGACCACATCCGGGCCGATGGAGCCGGACAGCACCGGCAGGCTCGTGCTGCGATTGGACCCATCGAGCGTGAAGGTGACGGTCTTTTTCGCCGCCCCGGTGGCCGAGCTGCTCATATCGTATGCGTCCTCGAGGGTTGCGTCGCCTCAAAACGGGGCGGTCGCGTGGTGCGGTGCAAGATATCGGCGCAGGACATAGATTGGCAACGCGGCCTGGCACGAAGCAGGAACGCCCCGGGACCTACTTTGGTCAGAGGCCGCGGCGCCATGCCTCGGGTGCCAGCGCCGAAGCGGCCCAGAGGCCGCGTGCGCCCTCGCGCGCGGCGGCCTCGATGGCGGCCAGCGCCGGCGCCGCGCCGGCATCCGCCAGCGCCCAGCCGGCCGCCACCAGAGAAGCATTCACCTCCACCCCCGCCGCCTCGCAGGTGCCGAGGGCGCGGCATGCCGGTCCTCGCCCCTGATGCGGCAAGTGACGTCGCGCCCGGCGACCAGCGCCGCCAGCGCCTCGGCCGCCGCGGCACCGCAATCGGTGGACCGGCCCGCCATGTCCCGGCAGGTGGCCCGCCCGCGCTCCGGCACCTGCAGGGCGTGCAGCCGCAGCACCTGCACGCCGAGCCGCAGCGTCTCACCGTCCAGCACGCGGATCTCGCCGGCGCTGGCGCTGATCAGGGGCAGCGCGTGCGATGGAATGAAAAGGTCGCGCGGCACGGCCGCCGAGAGCAGCAGCCCGAACAGCCCGATGCCGGTGACGGCCGCGAGCGGCAGCCGGAGCCGCGCGGCGGGGCTGGGGCGGAAGATCCGGCGGATGCGCATGCGCGCAGGCCTATCGTGCTCCGCAGGGAGTCTGCAACCCTTCGTTCACATCATTGCAACTCGACAGCCCAGGGCTTCTCAGGGCCGGGTCCAGGAGGGACCCGCATCCATCAGATCGTCCCAGGCACCGAGGGCGCGCTTGCGCGCCGTGCCGACGCGCGCCGTGGCGAAGCCTTCCACCGCGCCCACCGCCCAGGCCGGCACGCTCCCGCCGAGCGAGGCGACCAGGCCGCGCGCCACCGCGGTATCATTGGCGATGCCGAGTTCCTCCTGCAGCGCCGAGAGCCGCTTCTGGAAGCGCCGCGTCGCCTTGCCGGGCCAGAGCGGCGCGAAGAGTTCCGCCGCATAGCGCATGCGCTTCGCCTCCAGCCGCACCTCGTGCAGCGCCTCGGCCGAATGGTCCTCGATGTCCTCGCCCTCGGAACAGAGCTTGTGCCAGCGCTTGTCGAGCAGCGCGGAGGCGAATTCCGGCAGCGCCTCCTCCAGCCGCGCCAGCCGCTCCTCCGCCCCTTCCTCGGCGGCGCGCCAGGGGCGGCGCAGCAGCAGGCCGAGGCCCGCGAGCACCAGGCGGCGGAAGCCGGGGCCGTCCAGCTCCGCCCGAAGCGCCGCATAGGCGGCCTGCCGCTTCGCCTCGGCCGCCCTCAGCAGAGCGGCGATCCGCTTCTCGTCCGGCATTGCCTCCGCGACCTCGGCGCCGAGCCCGCCCAGGAACACGTCCCAGTCCCGCGCCGGGCCCAACCGGTCGGCCAGGGCCTTCAGCCCGGCATCGAATTCCTCCAGCGCCGGGCAGCGCGCCGCCGGGCGGAAGACCTTGAGGACCGAGCGCAGCCGGCGCAGCGCGACCCGGGTCTGGTGCACCCCCTCCGGCCCCGCCTCCAGGCGGCAGGCCGGGGCGAAATGCAGCATTACCTCCAGCAGGTGGCCGATGGCGCCCAGCAGCGCCTCCTCCACCGTCCCGGCCTCGGCCAGGTTTGGCGGCCCGCGGCGGCGCGGCCGCGGGGCCTCGCCCCGTGCCAGCGCCCGGCCTTCCTCGGCGAGTGAGGCGTGCGGCGGCAGCAGGGGCAGGTCGGCCGCCAAGCGCCCGGCCAGTCCCAGCACCGCCTCCGGCGAGCCCTCCAGCAGCAGGCGGGCCGCCGGCCGCTCATCCGCGACGGCGCGCAGCTTGCCGGCCAGCAGCGTGGCCTGCACCGGACCCTCGGGCAGGGTGAGCGGCAGCAGGCTGCGCCGGCCGCTGAGGGCGGCGATCGGGACGGTCGCCTCAGGCGCGGCCCCGGCCTCGGGATCCTCCAGGATCTCCGGCGGGGTGCCCGGCAGGCAGGGGCGCCCCGGTGCCGGCATGCTCCGCAGCAGGCGGCGCGGCCCGCGCTGCGGCTGTTCCAGCGCCAGGCCCTCCGCCGCCAGCGCGCCTTCCGGGCTGTCCAGCCAGATCAGCTCCTCCGCGGTGGCACGGCTGCGGCCGCCGCGGGCGGCGGCGATGGCGGGGTGGCGGGGCAGGCGCTCCGCCGCGAGGGGGGCGAGCGCGAATTCCAGCGCCAGGCGCGGCCCGGCCTCCGGGGCCGGCGCCGGCGGTGCGGCCAGCTCCGCGGTATCGAGGCTGGTCAGCCGATCGTCTCCGTCGAGTCCGCCGCGAGCAGGTCCCGTGGCTGGATGAAGCGTATCAACCGCCCACCTCCCGGCTCAAGCAGGCGCCAGGGGCCGGCGATGGTGAACTCCGCCAGGGCGCCGGTCGGGTAGCCATCCGCCAGCCGCTGCAGCTCCGGCCCGCCGCGGATGATGCCACCGGCGCCGGCTAGGGCGAGCGCCAGCTCATGCAGGCCTGGATTATGCCCGATCAGCAGCAGGCTGCGCGCCGTCTCCGGCACGGCCTGGATCGCCGCCAGCAGGCTGCGCCAGGGCGCCAGGTAGAGCGCATCCATCGGCTCGATCAGCGCGGCATCCTCGAAGGGCGTCAGCGCCTCCAGCGTCTGCAGCGTCCGCCGGGCGGAGGAGACCAGGACGATGTCGGGGGTGAGGCCGAGCTCGCGCATCGCCTGGGCGATGGCGGCGGCGGCCCGGCGGCCGCGCGCATTGAGCGGCCGGGCATGGTCGGAGAGGGCCGGATCGTCCCAGGAGGACTTCGCGTGCCGCAGCAGCAGGAGCTGTCGCATCACCGGCCATGTTGCCACGGCCCGCTGCGGTTGTCCTGCCCCGATGGCTGCAGCGGCCGATCCGGAGGCAACGGCATGCGTCCGAAGCCCTGCCCCGGAGGGCGATGGCCCCTTACGACGCCCGTGGAAAGACCCATCTCCGGCGCGCCCCTGCCGCGGATCGGGTTCGAGGTTGAACGGCGATCCGCTGTGGTCTTCTGTTTTTCGAGCGGATTCACGCGTCCGGTCGTTCACGGCCTCCCGCGAGCCGCTCCAGCCGCGACCGGAGTCTCCCGAGGCATGACCGCCGCCAGCCCTGTCCCTGCTTCCGCCTCGGGCGGCACGGCGTTCGGGCGCCGCGGCCTGCTGGCCCTGCCGCTGTTCGCCGCCGCCCCGGCGGTCGCCCTGCCGGCCGAATTGCGCTTCCGGGTGGTGCGGGAGGGCAGCCGAATCGGCACCCATCGCGTCGTCATCGCGCAGACGGGCGGGCTGCTGACCGCGCGGACCGCGGTGGACATCGCCGTCCGGCTGCTCGGCGTCACCGTCTTCCGCTTCACCCACAGCTTCAGCGAATCCTGGGCCGGCGACCGGCTGCGCAGCGCTACCTCACGGCGTGACCGCAACGGTAGCGTGACGGAAATGCGGGCCGAGGCGGTGGAGGGCGCCATCCTGGTGGAAGGCAGCGATGGCCGCTTCCGGCTGCCGGCCGAGGCGGCGCCGCTCTCCTGGTGGGACAGCCGGCGGCTCGGCGGGGTGCACTTCGCCACCTCCTCCGGCCGGCCCATGGAGTTGCGCTGGACGCGCAGCACGCTGCCGGGCGGCGGCACGCTCTGGCGGGCGACGGGCGAGGAGGAATCGGAGGCGAGCTACGCCGCCGACGGCACCTGGACCGGCTGGCGGACCAGGGCCGAGGATGGCAGCACCGTGGTGTATGAGCCCGCCTGATGCCGGGCGTGCTTCGGGTGGTCCTCGGCGACCAGTGCAGCCGCTGGCTCTCCGCGCTGCGGGACCTCGACCCCGCGCGCGATGTGGTGCTGATGGCGGAGGTGATGGGCGAATGCACCTATGTCCGGCACCACAAGCAGAAGATCGTGCTCGTGCTCTCGGCCATGCGGCATTTCGCCCGGGCGCTGGCCGCGCGCGGCGTGCGGGTGGACTATATCCGGCTGGATGAGCCGGGGAATACCGGCACGCTGGCGGGGGAGGTGGCGCGGGCAGTCGCGCGGCATGCGCCGGAGCGGATCGTCTGCACCTTCCCGGGCGAATGGCGCGTGCTGCAGGACATGCAGGGCTGGGAGGCGGCGACCGGCAT
>JAESGY010000158.1_pt1 | contig 55207 bp, 54 predicted proteins | sample 9269841 | NCBI WGS metagenome assembly JAESGY01 (sample SAMN17022865, study PRJNA683097) | algae metagenome | isolation source: Spirirestis rafaelensis WJT71-NPBG6 and co-occurring heterotrophs from... | place: USA: Pinto Wells, Joshua Tree National Park, Colorado Desert, CA | collected 2006-08-15 | reverse complement strand
CACCGCCTGGGCCTGGTCGCGGCCGGCACAACTCCAGCTCGCCGACGAGACCGCCACGGGCGGCCATGCCCGCGGCGCCGGCGCCGTGGATTGGCAGGGCACCCGGACCCTGGCGAGCCAGGTGGCGAGCGGCGCGCAGGCGACCATCGGCGGCGGCGGCGGCAACAGCGCGAACGGTTCGTACAGCTGGGTGCCGGGCGGCCTGCAGGCGGATACCCGCGGCCTGCCTGGCCGCGCCGCCTGGTCCGCCGGCTGCTTCGCGGCGCCCGGCGATGCGCAGGCCGGCGAGTTCGTCCTCCGCCGCCAGACGACGGACGCGACCGCCGCCGTGCTGACCGCGGACGGCGCCGCGCCCGGCGCGACGAACCTCGTCAACCTGCCGGCCGGCGCGACCTACGCCGTCCGGGTCATGGTCGCCGCCCGGCAGACCGGGGGCAGCGCCGGCACGATCGGCGACAGCGCCCTGTGGGCGCGCGACTTCCTGGTGAAGCGGAGCGCGAACGGCGCGGTGACCAGCATCACCGGCGTCTCGCAGACACCGGCCACCCCAGCCACGAGCGACAGCGGCGCGAGCGCCTGGCGCGTGGTGCACGCGCCCGACTCCACGCAAGGCGGCCTGTCGCTCTCCTGCACGGGGGAGGCGAACAAGACCATCAACTGGGTCGCCCGGATCCTCTCGGTCGAGGTCGTCGGCTGACCTCCCGGGCGCGCCTGCGGGAAGGCGCGCCCGGGCGGCATCGCATGGCGATGCCATACCCCCCGCCCGTCCGGTGGCCCGGCCCGGTGCCGCGCCGCCGGACATCCTCCCCATCCCCCTGGAGAGCCCCCATGGCCCTGCTGAAGCCGATCGAGATCCGCAACACGGGTCTCGTCGCCGCCTATTGGCGCCTCACCCACTGCCAGATCGACCACGGCGCCGGCATCGCCGAGTTCCGCCTGCATGGCTGGCCGAGCCGGGAGGCGCGGGAGGCCGGCAAGGCACCGCTGCCCGGCCTCGCCTACCGCACGACCGCCGAGGAACTCGGCCTGCCCGACCTGCACGCGGTCCGCAGCGCAGATCTCTACGCCGCCGCCCGCATCCGGCCGGCCGAGGACGGCACGGTTTGGTTCGCCGATGCCGAGGATGCCTGAGCCCGGCCCCATTCCCCGCCAGCCCTGAGAGGAGAGACGCATGCCCGACCTCACCGATTATGCGAAGAACCTGCTCGGCCGCGCCCTGTGCGCCCGGGTGCCCGCCCTGCCCAGCCAGGTCTTCCTGGCCCTGGGCACCGGCGGCAGCGACGCCAACGGCCTGACCGGCGAGCCGGTCGGCAATGGCTATGCCCGGCAGCGCGTGACCTTCACCGGCACCGGCGCGCAGCAGGACACGGATGCCATCCGCTTCACCTTCACCGCCGCTGCCGGCACGCTGACCCATGTCGGCCTGTTCGACGCGGCGAGCGGCGGCAACCCGCTGACCTGGTCGGCGCTGGCGCAGCCGGCGCCGGTGACCGGGGCCGGGACCGTCACCATCAACCCTGCCGCGCTGGTCGTGACGCCCGCCTGACACCAATAGAGGAGGACGCGGCCCCGCACGGGGTCGCGTCGCCATCGGCCCTGGAATTCCCAGGCCATGCACCAGGCGCGGGCCCGAATCGTGACCCGCGACCGACAGCGGTGACTTGTACCTGAGGGTGCGCCTCGGCTACCTTCCGGGCCAGGACCGGAGACTGCCTTGAATCCGTTCGATGCCCCGAACCCGACCCACGAGCTGAAGGCCACCGCGCAGGTCTGCGACCGCTGCGGCAGCAGGGTCGCGGGCCTGTGCCAGCCGCTCGACATCGCCGCGCTCGACGAGATCTCGACCGAATCGCAGCAGATGTCGATGCCCGCACACAGCATGGTCTTCCGCGAGGGCGATCCGGCCGGCAAGGTTTTCACCCTGATCGAGGGTTTCGCCAAGCTCACCCGTCTGCTGCCGGATGGCAAGCAGCAGGTGGTCGGCTTCCGCTTCGCGGGCGACGTCATCGGCTACACCACCCTGCCCTCCTATCCCTTCGATGCCGAACTCCTGACCGAGGGCCGCCTCTGCCGGCTGGAGCGCGGGCAGCTCGACGCGCTGCTCCGCCGCTACCCGAAGCTGGAGCGGCGGATGCTCGACCTCTGCGTGCAGGAGCTGACCGCGACGCAGGAGCAGCTCGTCACCGTTGGCCGCCGCTCGGCCGAGGCGCGGGTCGCCGCCTTCCTGCTCTCCCTGGTCGAGGCGAGCCGCCGGCGCGGGCCGCCCAGGGCCGTGCTCTTGATGCCCATGACCCGGGCCGACATCGCCGATTTCCTCGGTCTGACGCTGGAGACGGTAAGCCGCAGCCTGACCGCCTTCCACAAGCGCGGCTGGATCCGCGAGCCGGTGCATCACCGGGTGGAGCTGATCAACTTGCCCGCCCTGTCCGCCCTGGCCGAGGGCACCAGCGACAACGGCTGACCGGCCCGGCCCGACCAGCAGGCCGGCCGCCGCACCCCGCCGCGTCTCCCCCCAGCCTGACCCGCATGCCGTGTCGCTGACGCGAGTTTGCTCACCCGCGCGCGCGCCCCTTCGTCCTGCCGGACGCTGAGGCATGGCGGGCCGCGGCGCAGCCGTGGCCCTGCCAGCCGAGGGTCACGAATTTCATGCGTTTTTGCTGTGTCGGCGCCGGATTCAGCGGCGCGGTCATCGCCCGCCGCCTGGCCGAGGCGGGCCATCAGGTCCTGGTCATCGACGAGCGTCCTCACCTCGGCGGCAACTGCCATACCGAGCGCGACGCCGCCACCGGCATCATGCTGCACCGCTACGGGCCGCACATCTTCCACACCGCCGACCGCGAGGTCTGGGACTACGTCAACCGCTTCACGCGCATGATGCCCTATGTGAACCGGGTGAAGGCGATCAGCGGCGGGCGGGTCTATTCCCTGCCGGTCAACCTGCACACGATCAACCAGTTCTTCGGCGCCACCATGGACCCGCGCGAGGCGCAGGACTTCATTGCCGGCCAGGCGCGGCGGGACATAACGGAGCCTGCGAATTTTGAGGAACAGGCGCTCTCCATGGTGGGGGATGCGCTCTACCGCGCCTTCTTCCGCGGCTATACCCGCAAGCAATGGGGCCTCGACCCCACCGAGCTGCCGGCCTCCATCCTCAAGCGCCTGCCGCTGCGCTTCAACTACGACGACAATTACTTTAACCATCCTTTCCAGGGCATGCCGGAGGAGGGCTACACCGCCATCGTCGCCGGCATCCTGGACGCGCCGGGCATCGAGCTCCGCCTCGGCTGCCGCTTCGAGGAGATCCGCGAGGACCTCGCGCATGTCTTCTACACCGGCCCGCTGGATCGCTTCTTCAACTACCGGCTCGGCCGCCTCGGCTACCGGACGCTGGATTTCGAGGAGATCCGCGCGGAGGGGGACTACCTGGGCACCGCGGTGATGAATTACTGCGATGAGGAGGTGCCCTGGACCCGAATCAGCGAGCACAAGCATTTCGCGCCCTGGGAGGCCGGGCAATTCGAGGGCACGGTCTGCTTCCGCGAACACAGCCGCCTCGCCGGCGAGGGGGACATTCCCTACTACCCGATCCGGCTGGTGGGGGAGAAGAAGATGCTCGCCGACTATGTGGCGCTGGCACGGCAGGCGCGCGGCGTCTCCTTCGTCGGCCGGCTCGGCACCTATCGCTACCTGGACATGGATGTGACGATCCGGGAAGCGATGGACGCCGCGACCGCGACCCTGGCACGGCTGCGGGAGGGGGTGGCGCCGCCGCCCTTCTTCCTCGACCCGCTGGGGCAGGAGGGGAAGCCGGCCGTCCCGGCCCAGTCCTCCCCGGCCCTCGCCCCGGCCGACCCGCCGCTGCGCGACGCGCCGGCGCCCGTCCCGGGCGTTTCCCGCGGGGCCGGTCAGCGGCTAAAGGAGGCTGCCAACCGATAGGCTCCGCATGACCGCCGAGATCCGTGCCGCTATTCTCGACTCCCCCGCCACCCTCCAGCGGCTGGCGGGGGATGCGGCGGCGGTCGCCGCCATCGCCGGCATCGTGGACCTCGCGGTCGCCGCGCTCGGCCGGGGCGGCAAGCTGCTGCTCTGCGGCAATGGCGGCAGCGCCGCCGATGCCCAGCACTGGGCGGGGGAGCTGGTCTCCCGCTTCCATTACGACCGGCCCGGGCTGCCCGCCATCGCGCTGACCACGGACAGCTCGATCCTCACCGGCATCGGCAACGACTATGGCTATGAGCGGGTCTTCGCCCGCCAGGTGGAGGCGCTGGGCGCGGCGGGGGACGTGCTCTTCGCCCTCTCCACCTCCGGCCGCTCCCCCAATGTGCTGGCGGCGCTTCGGGCGGCCAGGGCGAAGGGGATGGCGACAGTCGGCTTCACCGGGCAGGGCGGCGGCGAGATGCCCCCGCTCTGCGACCTGCTGCGCGCGCCCTCGGAGTCGACGCCGCGGATCCAGGAGGCGCATGAGGTCGCCGGCCACATCATCTGCGCGGAGATCGAGCGGCGGCTCTTCCCGCGCGCGCCGTGACGCGCCGCGCCCTCTTCCTCGACCGCGACGGCATCATCAACGAGGACCGCGGCTTCGTGCACCGGCGGGAGGAGTTCGTCTTCCTCGACGGCATCTTCGACCTCGCGGCCGCGGCGACGCGGCAGGGCCTTGCCCTCGTCGTCGCCACCAACCAGTCCGGCATCGGCCGCGGCTACTACACGGAAGCCGATTTCCACGCGCTGATGGGCTGGGTCGCGGCGGAATTCGCGGCGCGCGGCACGCCGCTGGCGCGCATCGAATTCTGCCCCGACCACCCGAGCGAGGGCATCGGCCCCTACCGGCGGGAGTCGGACCGCCGCAAGCCCGGCCCCGGCATGCTGCGCGACGCCGCGGCAGCGCTCGGCCTCGACCTCGCCGGCTCCCTCATGGTCGGGGACAGCCTCCGGGACGTGGAGGCCGGCCACCGCGCCGGCCTCGCCACCTGCCTGCTGGTCACCGCGGATGCGGCGACCGCGGCGCAGGCGCCCCCCGGGACGCTGGTGCTGCCATCGGTTCGGGCCGCGGCGGCCTGGCTGGCCGCGCGGGGCTGACCGGCGCGCCCAGCCAGGGTGTCCAGGGCGGCACCCGCCGCGGTGCCCGCGCCAGGGCGGCATGCGCCCCGTCCAGGCTCAGCCAGGGGCTGTAGAAGGGGTCGCGCATCAGCACCTCTCCCCAGCGCTGGCACATGGTGGCGATCTCGCCGGCGAAGCGCCGCACCTTCTCGGGGCTGAGGTCCTGCCCGCGCGAGGCGGATTCCAAATGGTAGAGCTCGGCGAAGGGGGTCCAGAGGATGCGGTAGCCCGCCTCCCGGATCCGGAGGCAGAGATCGACATCGTTGAAGGCGACCGCCAGCTTCGCCTCATCCAGCCCGCCGACCTGCCGGAAGACCTCCCGCCGCAGGGCGAGGCAGGCGCCGGTCACCGCCGCCACCTCCCGCACCAGGGCGAGGGAGCCGACATGGCCCGTATCCTCGCGCGCCGCCCTCGGCAGGTAGTGGTCGGCGACGCCGCCGATGCCGGTGACCACGCCGCCATGCTGCAGGGTGCCGTCGGCATAGAGCAGCTTCGCCCCGACCGCCCCCACCTCCGGCCGCAGGGCATGGCTGACCAGTTCGCGCAGCCAGCCCGGCTCGATCACCTCGATATCGTTGTTCAGCAGCAACAGGATCTCGCCGCGCGCCTCCGCCGCCGCCCGGTTGTTCAGGGCGGAGTAGTTGAAGGGCCCCGGCGCGGAGATGATGCGCACGCGCGGATCGGCGCGCAGCCGCCCGAACAGCGCCAGCGTCTCCGCCTCCTCGCTGCCATTGTCGACGATCAGCAGTTCCAGCGCGGGGTAGTCGGTCCGGTGCAGCACGCCCTCGGCGCAGGCGGCGAGCAGCCCGGCGCGGTCCCGCGTCGGCACGATGACGGAGACGAGCGGCGCGGGCTCCGGCACCGGCCGGATCACCCGCACGCCGCCGGGCAGGCGCGGCGCGGGCGCCACCTCCGCCGGGATGCCGGCCTCGGCCAGCGCCGCGGCCACCGCGCGGGCCTGCGCCGCCGGCTCCGCCGGGGCCACCGCGCCGCCATGGCAGAGCAGCGCCGGGATGTGCCGCACCCGCACCGCGCCGACCCTGGCCGTCGCGCGCAGGGCGAGGTCATGCGCCGCGGCCGGCCCCATCGCCTCCCGCAGCCCGCCAAGCTGCTGCAGCAGGTCGCGGCGATAGACCGCGAAGCCGCCCAGCAGATCCTGGCCCAGCAGCAGGTCGGGGTCGAATTCCGGCTTGAACCAGGCGCCGAAGCGCGCCCCGGCGGCGTCGATCCGGTCCTCATCGGCATAGAGCACGGCGAGGTCCGGCGCGGCGGTCACCGCCGCCGCCACCTCGTACAGCGCCTCCGGCGCCAGCCGGGCCTCCGGCGCCAGGGCGGCCACATAGGCGCCGCGCGCCAGGCCGAAGGCGGCATTGGCGAGGCCGGTCGTGCCCTCGGCCGGCTGCTCGACCACCCGGATGCGCATCTCGGCCGCCGCCGCCGCCGCCACCAGGCGCTTCAGCGGCTCCGGCGCCGCGGCGTCGAGGGCGATGCAGAGTTCCCAATGCGGCCAGAGCTGTGCCTCCACCGAGGCGATGGCACGGTCGAGGCCGAGTTCCGCGACATTGTGGACCGGCATGGCCAGCGAGATCAGCGGCCGCGCCGGCAGGGCCGCGATATGGGCCTGGATGGCGGCCCGGTCGGCCGGGGAGAGCCGGGCATGACGGGCGAGCCAGGCGGCATAGCCGCGCCGGTCCTCCGGGTCGTAGCGTTTGATCGGCGGGGCACCGAGCAGGCGCCTGGCCAGGCCGGAGAGTCGCAGGCGGAGCGGCAGAAGCTGCCCGGGCAGCAAACCCCAGAGGCCGCGCCAGGCGCGGTGCAGGCTGTGGCGAAGGACATCCATCAGCCAGCCTGATTAGGGACCGGGTCAGGGCCGCGGTTTCACGGCACCGTTACACGGCCTGTTCCAAGGCATGGGTGGGGCGCAACGCGCTGAGAAATAAGCCTCGGCGCCCTCTGATATCACGCAATATTGTGTTTTATGTCGGCAATTCTAAGTCGATCTGGAGCCTCAGGCTCACGGCCTCGCGGCGGGTCGATTCGCTTCCGCCACCTGCTGCAGCAGTGCGTGCGCTGGCTGGAGGTCCCACCCATGATGCCCGCCCGCGGCGCCGCATGATCCTGCCCACCACCCCTGCCGCCTGATCGAACCTGCACCGGAGGCGCCCGGCATGCGCCACGCCGTGCATGGCGACAGCACCGCCGGCAGCCGGCGCCGGCCGGCCTTGCCCATGGAGCAGCCGGAGCTGGAGGCCACCGGCGCTGTTCGGCCACCCCCGCACGGTCGCGGCCAGGCTCGCCGCTCCGGCGGATCGCACGCAGCTCGCCCGTCATCCGGCACTGGCCGGGCTGGAGGCGCGGCTGCTGTCCCCGCCGCTGAACCCGGCGCATCATTTCTGGCGCGCGCAGCTCCGCTGCCTGACTTTTCCTATTTTCAAGACGGCGCTTCTCCGCCGCAACCCCGGCCTGCTGCCCAGAACAAAGGCTCGGCGCGCCTTTGTACCTGCCGCCGCCTCCTGCGCGGTCCCGATCATCGAGGATCATCTCGGCATCATGGACGCGCGGGCGGGCATGGCCCCTGGACAGGAATCGCCTCAGGCCGCATGAAAAAGCCGAAAGTATTCCGGCGCCAGGGCATCGCCGCGGCGCCGCGCCGCGCCCCCCGGGTGCCGGCCGTGCCGGGACATTGCATCATGCTGGATTGCCTCGCGGCGCCGGACGCCGCTTCCCTGCCGCTCCATTGCGTGACCCCTTCCGGGCTGGAGGCATTCCGGGCCGTTCTGCCGCCGGAGGCGGCGGGCTTCCTCGATGCGTCCGGCTTCGCGGCGAAGCCGCAGGAGGTCCGGCTGCTGCCGGGCGGGGGCGGCATCGCCGGCGCCGTGCTCGGCCTCGGCGAGGCGCCGCCCACCCCTTGGTCCTTCGGCGGGCTGCCCCAGGCGCTGCCGGCCGGCAGCACCTGGCGCCTCGCGCACGAGGACCATGCGGCGGAGGCCGTGCTCGGCTGGTGCCTGGGCGCCTATCGCTACACCCGGTTCAGGGAGGCGCCGCGCACGCCGGCGCGGCTGATCCCGCCCGAGGGGACGATGCGGTCCCAGCACGCCGCCGCGGCGGCCTGGCGGGCGCGGGACCTGATCAACACGCCCGCCAACCTGATGGGCCCGGCCGAGCTGGCGCTGGCGATGCAGGACCTCGCCACCCTGCACGGGGCGCGCTGCACCGTCATCGAGGGCCCGGCGCTGCAGGAAGGCTTCCCGGCCCTCGCCGCGGTCGGGCAGGCGAGCCCCCGCGCGCCGCGGGTCGCCATGCTGGAATGGGGCGCGCCGGAGGCGCCGCTGGTCGCGCTCTGCGGCAAGGGCGTCTGCTTCGATACCGGCGGGCTCGACCTCAAGCCCTCCTCCGCCATGCTGCGGATGAAGAAGGACATGGGCGGCGCCGCGCTGGTGATGGGCATCGCCGAGATGGTGATGCGTGCCGGCCTGCCGGTGCGGCTGCTGGTGCTGGTCGGCGCGGTGGAGAATGCGGTGGCCGGCAACGCCTTCCGCCCGGGGGACGTGCTCCGCACCCGCGCCGGGCTGACGGTGGAGGTGGGCAATACCGATGCCGAGGGGCGGCTGGTGCTGGCCGATCTGCTGGCCTTCGCGGCGGAGCGCGGGCCGGCGCTGCTGGTGGACTGCGCGACGCTGACCGGGGCGGCGCGGGTCGCGCTCGGGCCCGACCTGCCGGCGCTGTTCACCCCGGATGAATCGCTGGCCGCGACGCTGCTGGCGGCCGGGGAGAAGGCCGCCGACCCGCTGTGGAGATTGCCACTCCACAACGGTTATGATGCCTGGCTGGACAGCACCGTTGCGGATATGAACAACGTCGCCGCCCGCCCCATGGCGGGGGCCATCATCGGCGGTTTGTTCTTGCGCCGTTTCGTCCCGGCCGGTACTGCTTGGGCCCATCTGGACGTCTACGCCTGGAACGACAGCGCGAGACCGGGGCGACCGGAAGGGGGCGAGGCACAGGCGATCCGGGCCGTGGCAGCGGCGATCGAGACTCTGTTCGGCGGCATACCGGGGCCGGGCCGGTAACGACAACGAGATGCCGGGGGAACTTTTCGGCTTTCGCGGCTCTCACTAATGCGGGATGCGTTACCCGTCTGTAGTGCCTCTGACACTGATTGTACCGATCGGGGGTAAGGGTCCCGCTTCGGTCAGCGCGAGAGCCCGTAGGGGCAAGGGGATTGAAGCCATGGCGGTACAGAGCAACCCCGACCAGTTGGTCGGCATCCTACGGGACACGGTCGTCGCCCTCGTGCGGCGGGACGGTCCGGACCTTTCGGCGCGCCAATTGGGCGTGTTCCTGACGGTCTACCTGACCGATGGCCCGCATACGGTGCGCGGGCTGGCGGCGGAGCTGAATGTCTCCAAGCCGGCCATCACCCGGGCGCTCGACCGCCTTGGCGAGCTGGACCTGGCGCGCCGCAAGGTGGACCCGATGGACCGCCGCAGCGTGATCGTGCAGCGGACACTGAAGGGCACCGCCTTCCTGCGCGACATGCGCCAGATCATGTCCGAGGCCGAAACGCATCTGCGCGAGATGCCGGCTGCCAGCGAGGGCGCGGCGAACAGCGACGCCGCGCGCGAGGCGCGCCGCGCCGGCTGACCTCGGCCGGCCCGGGGCGTGACCTGCGGCCGGCGCAGCCGGCCGGGTGACCGAAGGGGCATCGCGGGCACATTGCCCGCACCCCATGGCCATGACCTCGGCAGCATCCACAGGGCAACAGCGCTGTGACGGCGGCCCGCCGACCGGGCAGGTGATGGCGGGGGCGAAGCGCCATGCCCTGTTGCCGGAGTGGACCGCCGCAGGGCAGGGCAGGGCCGCGCGCAGGCGTGGCTCTGTCCCGCAAGCAACGACCAGGTGTGTTCATGCTGCGCAGCCGGTGAGACAACCGCAGCGGGGAATGGGGGGCGCGGCTGAGCTCCGCAGCCCCGGCTGTTGCGGCTCAATAACCGGTGGTGAAATCCACCAGATTGATCAGCGGCCGGCCTTCCCGTGACCTGCGGATATTCTCTACCACTTGCGGCGCGGCGCTGCGCGGGATCGTGATGCTGGCCGCATGCGGCGTCAGCACGACCTTCGGGTGACCCCAGAAGGGGTGGTCGGCGGGCAGCGGCTCCGGCTCGAACACATCCAGCGCGGCGCCGGCGATCTGGCCGGACTCGAGCGCCGCCAGCAGGTCTGGCTGCACCACATGCCCGCCACGGGCGCCGTTGATGAAGAAGGCGCCGCGCGGCAGCAGGGCGAGGCTGCGGGCATTGATCACCCCGCGCGTCTCGGGCGTGAGCGGCAGCAGGCAGACCAGGATGTCCGTCCGTGGCAGCATGGCCTCGAGCCCCTCCGCGCCATGGAAGCTCTCCACCCCCTCGATCGCCTTCGGCCGGCGGGACCAGCCCATGATCGGGAAGCCGAGCGAGAGGAGCGCCTTCGCCGAGGCGGCGCCGAGTTCGCCGACGCCCAGAATGCCGATGCGGCGAGCGCTGGTCTCGGGCGCCGGCAGCTCCTCCCAAATCCGCGCTGCCTGCAGGGCGCGGTAGTCCGGGTCCTGCCGGTGGAAGCGCAGCACGTTCAGCAACACCCACTCGGTCATGCCCGTGGTCAGGCGGTGGTCCACCAGCCGCGCCACCGGGATGCCGGGCGGCGGGCCCGGCGGGCGCAGCAGGTGATCCACCCCCGCGCCCATGGAGACGATGAGCTTCAGGTTCGGGTAGCGCCGCAGCTCGCCCATGTCGTGCGAGGTCCAGCAGACCGCGGCCTCGATATCGGCGGGGTCGCCGGCTTCCGGGAACATCCGGATCTCGAGCGAGGGGTCGAGCTCCAGCAGCGCGTCGCGCCAGGCCTCCATGGCGGAGGCTTTGGTCGAGAGGAGAATGGCCATCACTGCTCCTGCATCACATGGCCGGCGGGCAGGGTCTCCAGCCCCTCCGGCAGGTCGCGCACCCAGGCGCGCCAGTCATTGCGCCGCATGGCGGCGCGCTCCTCCCCATCCGGCAGCTTCGCATAGAGGCTGAGCACGCCGCGGGACCACCAGAAGTCGAACTGCGATTCGTTGGACAGGACCAGGGCGGCGGTGCGGTCGAAGACGCCATCCTTCACCTTGGGCATCTGCTTCGTCAGCCACCACCAGCAGCCAATGGCGAGCACCACGGCGCCGACATAGAAATGGGTCAGCACGGTGGCGCCGAAGGAGGCGACGAGGACGGCGCCTGCCGGCACCACATTCTCCATGGTGCGATAGACCGGCGAGCCGGGGCTGTTCATCTTGCGGATATGGACGCCGAGCTTGACCTGGTCCCTGTCCAGCAGCTCGCGCAGTCGCTCCAGCTCGGTCACGTCCTCACCGCTCCCTCCGTCTCGCGGGGGTCGGTCGCGCGGAGAGCGCGCAAATCGAAAGCCGCCGCCATGAGGGCGCGGGTATAGGGCTGGGCCGGCGCGGCGGTAAGCCTCTCGGCCTCACCCTCCTCCACCACCTGGCCGTCCTTCAGCACGATGATGCGGTGGGCCAGCGCCCGGACCACCCGCAGGTCGTGCGAGATGAAGAGATAGGCGAGCCGGTGCCGCTCCTGCAGCGCCCGCAGCAGCTCCACCACCTGCGCTTGGACCGAGACGTCGAGGGCGCTGGTCGGCTCGTCCAGCACCACCAGCCGGGGCTTGAGCACCAGGGCACGGGCGATGGCGATGCGCTGGCGCTGGCCGCCGCTGAACTCATGCGGGTAGCGGGCCGCCATGGCCGGGTCGAGGCCGACCTCCGTCAGCGCCTCCGCCACCATGGCATCGCGGGCGGCGCGAGAGAGGTTGGGCTCATGCACCTCCAGCCCCTCCCCGATGATCTCCCCGGCGGAGAGGCGGGGCGAGAGGGAGCCATAGGGGTCCTGGAAGACGATCTGCATGCGCCGCCGCAGCGGGCGGAGCGCGCCGCGCGAGAGGGGCTGGATGTCCCGCCCTTCGAAGCGGATGGCGCCCTGGCTGGTCTCCAGCCTGAGCAGGGCGAGGCCGAGGGTGGTCTTGCCGGAACCGGATTCGCCGACCAGGCCGACCGTCTCGCCCTCCCGCACCGTCAGGCTGACGCCGTCCACCGCCTTCACATGGCCGACGGTGCGGCGGAGGACGCCGCGGCGGATCGGGAAATGCACCTTCACCTGCTCGCCGGTCACGATCTCCCTCGCGCCCGCCGGGACCGGGGCGGGGCGGCCGCGCGGCTCGGTCGCCAGCAGCATCCGGGTATAGGGGTGGCGGGGATCGGCGAAGACCTGCGCCGTCCCGCCCTGCTCCACCGCCTCCCCGTCCTTCATCACCACCACCCGGTCGGCATGACGGCGGACGATCTGCAGGTCGTGGGTGATCAGCAGCATCGCCATGTCGAGGCGCTGCTTCAGGTCCCGCAGCAGTTCCAGGATCTGCGCCTGGATGGTGACGTCGAGCGCCGTGGTCGGCTCGTCCGCGATCAGCAGCTTCGGATCGTTGGCGAGCGCCGCCGCGATCATCACCCGCTGCCGCTGCCCGCCGGAGAGCTGGTGCGGATAGGCGTTGAGGCGTTGTTCGGCATTGGGCAGGCCGGCCTGGTGCAGCAGGTGCAGGATGCGGTCCCGCAGCGCCCCGCCCGAGAGCGGGCGGTGGAGTGTGATCGCCTCCCCCACCTGCCGGGCGATGCTGTGCAGCGGGTTGAGGGAGGTCATCGGCTCCTGGAACACCATGCCGGCGACGCCGCCGCGGAGGTGCCGCAGGCTGCGCTCATCGGCGCGGAGGACATCGGTGCCGTCCAGGATGACGCGGCCCGAGGGGTTGTGGCCGGCGGGCGGCAGCAGGCGCAGCGTCGAGAGGGCCGTCACGGACTTGCCGCAGCCGCTCTCGCCCACCAGCGCCACCGTCTCCCCCCGATGGACGGCGAAGGAGACACCGCGGACGACGGTGCGGGCGCCGAAGGCGATGGAGAGATCCTCCACCGAGAGCAGCGGCGCGCCGCGCGGCACCGGCATGGCGGCCGCGGGGGTTTCGACCGGCGCGCTCATTTGCCGAAGCCCCCCGGCAGCTTGCGGGGATCGAAGGCATCGCGCACCGCCTCGCCGACGAAGATCAACAGCGTCAGCACGCCGCCCAGCACCACGAAGCCGGTGAAGGCCAGCCAGGGGGCCTGGAGGTTGTTCTTGCCCTGGGAGAGAAGCTCCCCGAGGGAGGGCGAGCCGGGCGGCAGGCCGAAGCCGAGGAAGTCCAGCGAGGCGAGGACGGTGACAGAGCCGCTCAGGATGAAGGGCAGGAAGGTCAGCGTCGCCACCATGGCGTTCGGCAGGATGTGGCGTGCCATGAGCCGCGTATCGGATACGCCGAGGGCGCGCGCCGCGCGCACATAGTCGAGGTTGCGGCCGCGCAGGAATTCCGCCCGCACCACGCCCGTCAGCCCCATCCAGGAGAACAGCAGCAGGAAGATCAGCAGGGTCCAGAAGCTCGGCTCGATGATGCTGGCCAGGATGATCAGCAGGAAGAGCTGCGGCATGCCCGACCAGATCTCGATGAAGCGCTGGAAGAGCAGGTCCGTCGCGCCGCCATGGAAGCCCTGCACCGCGCCGGCGGCGATGCCGAGGACGGAGGAGACGATGGTGAGGGTGAAGCCGAACAGCACGGAGATGCGGAAGCCGTAGATGACGCGCGCCAGCACGTCCCGCGACTGGTCGTCGGTGCCGAGCCAGTTGCGCGCCGAGGGCGGGGAGGGCGCCGGCTGGTCGAGGCCCTTCACCACCGTGTTGTAGGCATAGGGGATGGCCGGCCAGAGCATCCAGCCCTTGGCCTCGATCTCCTGCACCAGGACCGGGTCGTGCCAGTCGGCATCGGTGGGCAGCCCGTCCTCCAGGATGTCGCTCTCGGCGTAATCGGCCAGCACCGGCACGTACCAGCGCCCATCCATGCGGGCGACCAGCGGGCGGTCATTGGCGATGAACTCTGCGAAGAGCGTGACGACGAAGAGCACCGCAAAGATCCACATCGACCAGTATCCGCGCCTGTTCGCGCGGAAATTGGCGAGGCGGCGGCGGGTGAGGGGCGTGAGGGTCATGGTGTCGCAGGGAGGGCTCTGCCCTCCCCGCACCCCTCCCACCGGGGACCGAACCGGTCCCCGGACCCCTGCGTGAGTTTTTCATCGATACCCGAGGGGCCCCCGTGGGGGTCCCTCGGGTATCGATAACTCATGGATTCCAAGGGCCTTTCGGCCCTTGGCAGGGGGTGCAGGGGGACAGCGTCCCCCTGCATCACCACGCCGCTCGCCGCCCTCACCGCCGCGCCTCGAAGTCGATCCGCGGGTCGACCAGCGTGTAGGTGAAGTCGCCGATGATCTGCATGATGAGGCCGAGCAGGGTGAAGATGTAGAGCGTGCCGAACATCACGGGGTAGTCGCGCCGGATCGCCGCCTCAAAGCCCAGCAGGCCGAGGCCGTCGAGGGAGAAGATGATCTCGACCAGCAGCGCCCCGGTGAAGAGGATGCCGATGAAGGCCGCCGGGAAGCCGGCGATGATCAGCAGCATGGCGTTGCGGAAGATATGGCCATAGAGCACACGCTGCTCGCCCGCCCCCTTGGCCCGCGCCGTCACCGTGTACTGCTTGTGGATCTCCTCGAGGAAGGAGTTCTTGGTCAGCATGGTCAGTCCCGCGAAGCCGCCGATGACCAGCGCAAGGGTCGGCAGCACCATGTGCCAGGCATAGTCCAGCGCGCGTTCCCAGAAGGGCGCCATCTCCATCCCGGGCGAGAGCAGGCCGCGCAGCGGGAAGATCTGCAGGAAGCTGCCGCCGGCGAAGAGCACCACCAGCAGGATGGCGAAGAGGAAGCCGGGGATGGCGTAGCCCACCAGCACCACGGCGCTGGTCCAGAGATCGAAGCGCGAGCCGTCCCTGACCGCCTTGCGGATGCCGAGCGGGATGGAGACGAGATAGATAATCAGCGTGGACCAGAGGCCGAGGGAGATGGAGACCGGCATCTTCTCGATGATCAGGTCCACCACGGGGCGGTCGCGGAACAGGCTGCGGCCGAGGTCGAAGCGGGCATAGCCGGAGAGCATCTCCAGCAGCCTTTCGTGCCAGGGCTTGTCGAAGCCGAAGGTCTTCTCGATCTCGGCGACGATGGCGGGATCCAGGCCGCGCGCGCCACGGTAGCGGCTGCCCTCCCCGCCCCCGCCGGTGTTCTCGCCGCGCTGCGGCCCGCGCATCTCGCCCTGGCTCTCGGCGGAGAGGCGGCCGAGGGTGCCGCCGCCCTCACCCTTCAGCTCGGCCAGCATCTGCTCCACCGGGCCGCCGGGGGCGAATTGCACCACGGCGAAATTGATCAGGATGATGCCGAGCAGCGTCGGCACCACCAGGGCGAGGCGGCGGAGGAGATAGGCGCCCATGCTACTGGCGCGGCGGCTGCTGCGCTTCGCGCTTGCCCTGCTCCACGGTCCCGACCCGCTCCGGCTCCACCCACCAGCTGTCGAGCGCCAGCGCGTATTTCGGGTTGCGCGGGGGCCGGCCGAGCTTGTCCCAGTAGGCCACGCGGAAGGTCCGGCTGTGCCAGTTCGGCACCATGAAGTCGTTCCAGAGCAGCACGCGGTCGAGCGCGCGGGTGCGCGCCACCAGCTCCTGCCGGTCCGGCGCGCTGACCACCATCTCGACTAGTTCGTCGATCACCGGGTCGCAGATGCCGGCGACGTTCTGGCTGCCGTTCTCCTGCGCCTTGGCGCAGGTGAAGTAGTCGCGCTGCTCGTTGCCCGGCGACAGGCTCTGGCCGATGACGTCCACGGTCATGTCGTAGTCGAAGGCGTCCATGCGCACCTGGTATTGCGCCGGGTCCACCGTGCGCACGCGCGGCTCCATGCCCAGGCGTTCCAGGCTGCGCATATAGGGCAGCGCCACGCGCTCGAAGCTCGGGCCATTCAGCAGGATCTCGAAGGCGAAATTCTCGCCACGGGCATTGACCAGCCTGCGGTCCTTCACCGTCCAGCCGGCCTGGCGCAGCAGGTCCAGCGCGCGGCGCAACCCCTCCCGGTTGTTGCCGGAACCGTCGGTGACGGGCAGCCGGTATTCCTCGGTGAAGAGCCGGTCGGGCACCTTGCCCCGGTACTTCCCAAGGATCTCCAGCTCCCGCGCCTGCGGCACGCCGCTCGAGGCCAGCTCGGAGTTCGAGAAGTAGGAGGTGGTGCGCGCGTAGCTGCCGTAGAACAGGTTGGCGTTCATCCACTCGAAGTCGAAGACTTCTATGAGCGCGCGGCGGACACGCGCATCCTGGAACAGGGGGCGCCGGAGATTGACCGCAAAGGCCTGCATGCCCGTCGGCAGCTCGTGCCGGATCTCGTCGCGCTTCACCAGGCCGCGGCGGATGGCCGGGAAGTCATAGGCCGTCGCCCATTCCTTGGCGATGTTCTCGGTCCGGAAGTCGATCTGCCCGGCCTTGAAGGCCTCCAGCGCCACCGTGCTGTCGCGGAAATACTCGTAGCGCATGGAGTCGAAATTGGCGGTGCCCTTCATGGTGGGCAGGTCGCGCGCCCAGTAATTCTCCACGCGGCGATAGACCAGGCTGCGCCCGGCCTCGAACCGCTCCAGCCGGTAGGGGCCGGATCCCAGCGGGATCTCGAGCAGCGGCCGGCTGAAGTCCCGGCCCTCCCACCAGTGCTTCGGCAGCACCGGCATCTGGCCGAGGATGAGGGCTAGCTCGCGGTTCTCGTTGTTGCGGAAGCGGAAGACGACGCGGCGGCCGCCCTCCGCCATCACCTCCGCCACATCCGCCCAATAGGCGCGGTAGAAGGGCCGCCCCTGGGCGCGGAGGGTGTTGAAGGTCCAGACCACGTCCTCGGGCGTGATCGGCCGGCCGTCATGCCACTTCGCCTCCGGCCGCAGTTCGAAGGTCACGCCCATGCGGTCGGCCGGCACCTCGATCATGCCGGCGAGGTGGCAGTATTCGGTGCTCGCCTCCTCCGCGCTTTCCTTCAGCAGCGTGTCGTAGAGATTGCCGAGGCCCACGGCGGCGGTGCCGCGCAGGATGAACTGGTTGAAGCTGTCGAAGCTGCCGAGGGCGGTCAGCGCGATCTCGCCGCCCTTCGGGGCATCCGGGTTCACCCAGGGCCAGTGCCGGAAATCGGCCGGCAGGGCGGGGTCGCCCAGCAGGGAGAGGGCATGGGTCCGGATGGTCCCATCCGGCCCGGCCTTGCCGGCAGGCGTGGCCGCGCCGGCGGCGCGGCCCCAGGGGACGACGGTCAGCGCGGGAAGGGCGAGGCCAAGGGACACGCCATTGGCCAGCAGGTCGCGGCGATGCATGACCGCAGGATGGGGGTTCGGACCGGCCGGGACAACCTTCGCCTGGGGCAGATCGCGGCGGGGCGTGAACGACGGGGAGCGACCCGCTCTAGCCGCCCAGCAGCCCCACCGCCTCCTCCAGCAGCGCCGGGTCGCCCACCGCCAGCACCCGCCCGTCGCTCTCCAAGGTCAGCGGCTTGCCGTCCCAGCCCGTGACGCGCCCGCCGGCGCCCGCCACCACCGGCACCAGCGCCGCCCAGTCCCAGGGCTTCATGGTGCTCTCGCAGACCACATCCACCAGGCCCAGCGCGAGCAGGCCATAGGCGTAGCAGTCGCCGCCCCAGGTGACGCGGCGGGCGGCGGCGCGCAGCCGCTCGAAGCCCGGCCGGTCCTGGGGCTCGGACATGTCGGGGCTGGTGCAGGAGAGCTCGGCATTCCCGACCGCCGGGCAGGGCCGGCAGCGCGGGCTGCCGCCGAGCGGGGAGCGGAAGCGGGTCGGCTCCCCCTCCAGGCCAATCCAGCGTTCCCCGATGCCGGGCTGGTCGATCAGGCCGAGGACGGGGCGCCCCCGGTGCAGCAGGCCTATCAGCGTGCCGAAGAGCGGCCGGCCGGTGACGAAGGCGCGGGTCCCGTCGATGGGGTCCAGCACCCAGAGCCATTCGGCCTCCGGCCGCTCCGGCCCGTACTCCTCGCCCCAGATGCCGTGCTCCGGGAAGCGCTCCCGCAGCAGGGCGCGGATCGCGAGCTCGGCCTGGCGGTCAGCCTCGGTCACCGGGCTGGCATCGCCCTTGGCCTCCACCAGCAGGGCCGAGCGGAAGAGCGGGCGGATGACCTGGCCGGCGAGGTCGGCCGCCGCCTCGGCCGCCGCGACGAAGCCAGCCTCGACCGCGCTCATGCCCCCGGCCCCCGGCGCCCCGCGACCGGATCCATCAGTGCCCGCATGCCTCGCCCCCACGGTTTGCGCCCTGCCGGGGGGTTGGTTAGAAGCCCCGCTTCTTCCTGTCCATAGCGGGCCGCATGTCCAACCTCATCGCCTTCCAGGGCCTGCCCGGGGCCTATTCCGACCTGGCCTGCCGCGCCGCCTATCCCGGCTGGCGCACCCTGCCCTGCCCGAGCTTCGAGGCAGCGATGGATGCCGTCCGCAGCGGGGAGGCGCAGCTTGCCATGCTGCCCTGCGAGAATTCGCTGGCCGGCCGGGTGCCGGACATCCACCGCCTCCTGCCGGAGAGCGGCCTCTCGGTGGTCGGCGAGCATTTCGAGCGGGTGGAGCACTGCCTGCTGGCGCCGAAGGGCGCGACGCTGGCCACGCTGAAGCGGGCGCACAGCCACCCCGTGGCGCTCGGCCAGGTGCGGAAGATCCTGCGGGAGCTGAACCTCACCCCGGTGATCGAGGCCGACACGGCCGGCGCCGCGCATCTGATCGCCGAGCGCGGCGGCATCGAGGATGCGGCGATCGCCTCGGCGCTGGCGGCCGAGACCTATGGCCTCGAGATCCTGCGGCGGAACGTGGAGGACGCGGCGCACAACACCACGCGCTTCTATGTCTGCGCCCCTGGCCCGGCCTGGCCGCCGGCGGCGACGCCGGATTGCGTGACCACCTTCGTCTTCCGCGTCCGCAACATCCCTGCCGCGCTTTACAAGGCGCTCGGCGGCTTCGCCACCAACGGCGTGAACATGACGAAGCTGGAGAGCTACATGCTCGATGGCGAGTTCACCGCGACGCAGTTCCTGGCCGATGTGGACGGCCACCCGCACCAGCCGCCGGTGCAGCGGGCGCTGGAGGAGCTGGCCTATTTCAGCCGTGAGTTGAAGGTGCTCGGCACCTACCAAGCCCACCGCTACCGGCTGGAGCACCAGGGGCGGTAGCCCGGCCCGTATCCGGCGGGTTTCATGTTGCGACGCGGCATAGGGGTGTCTAGGCTTTCCCCATGCTGTCTGAATGCCCGCCCGCGCGGCCCCGCCGCACGCCGCCATAAGGGCCCGGCCGACCGCCTGACGGCGGATTCACCTTTTTCCGCCCTTGGCTGCCACCGGATGCGGGGGGCGGCCCGCTGAAAGCCGCCCCATGACCCTGTCCAAGCTGCGCGCCGAATGGGCGCCGAACGTCACGCGCGACCTGCTCTCCGGCACCGTCGTCGCCCTCGCCCTGATCCCCGAGGCGATCGCCTTCTCCATCATCGCCGGCGTCGATCCGAAGCTCGGCCTCTATGCCTCCTTCTGCATCGCCGTCGTCACCGCCATCGCGGGCGGGCGGCCGGCCATGATCTCGGCCGCGACCGGCGCCATGGCCGTGGTGATGGTCTCCCTGGTGAAGGAGCACGGGGTCGAATACCTCTTCGCCGCCACCATCCTCACCGGCCTGCTGCAGATCCTGGCGAGCCTGTTGCGGCTCGGCGACCTCATGCGCTTCGTCTCGCGCTCGGTCGTCACCGGCTTCGTCAACGCGCTGGCGATCCTGATCTTCATGGCGCAGCTGCCGGAGCTGATCGGCCAGGGCTGGCATGTCCATGCCCTGGTCGCGGTCGGGCTTGCCATCATCTACCTGCTGCCGCGGCTGACCACGGCGGTCCCCTCGCCCCTCGTCACCATCATCCTGCTGACCGCCTTCACCATGGCTACGGGGCTCGAGCTGCGCACCGTCGGCGACATGGGCGCGCTGCCGAGCGACCTGCCGGTCTTCGCCATTCCCATGGTGCCGCTGACGCTGGAGACGCTGCGGATCATCCTGCCCTATGCGCTGACGCTGGCCATGGTCGGGCTGCTGGAGAGCCTGATGACGGCGGCGATCATCGACGAGATGACCGACACCAATTCGAGCAAGAACCGCGAATGCGCCGGCCAGGGCCTGGCGAATGTCGTCACCGGCTTCTTCGGCGGCATGGCGGGCTGCGCCATGATCGGGCAATCCGTCATCAACGTCTCCTCCGGCGGACGGGGGCGGCTGTCCTGCTTCTGGGCCGGCGCCTTCCTGCTGTTCCTGATCGTCGTGCTCGGCCCCTGGGTGAAGCAGATCCCGATGGCGGCGCTGGTGGCGGTGATGATCATGGTCTCGATCAACACCTTCCAGTGGAACTCGCTGCGGACCCTGCTGACGCATCCGAAGAGCTCGAGCGTGGTGATGGTGGCGACCGTCGCGGTGGTGCTGGCGACGCATGACCTGGCCCAGGGCGTGCTGGTAGGCGTGGTCCTCAGCGGGCTGTTCTTCGCCCAGAAGGTCTCACGCTTCTTCGGCGTGACCTCCTCTCTGGAGGAGTCGACCGGCGTGCGGACATACCGGGTGACCGGGCAGCTCTTCTTCGCGACGGCCGAGGCCTTCCATAACGCCTTCGACTTCCGGGAGGAGCCGAAGGGCGTGGTCATCGATGTCCATGCCGCGCATTTCTGGGACATCACCGGCATCAATGCGCTCGACCGGGTGGTGCTGAAATTCCGCCACCACGGCGTGCCGGTGGAGATCATCGGCATGAACGAGGCGAGCCAGACCCTGGTGGAGCGCCTGGCGCAGCACGACAAGCCGGGCGCCGCGCTGGCGAGCGGGGGACACTGACCGCCCGCCGGGCAGGGGGGCCACTTTCGGGTCTTTGCGCACGGGCCTGATGCCGCCAGGCAAATCCTGGCTTGCAGCCACCATCGGCGGCTCTGAGGCCGCGAAGGCGGCCCGCACCCCTGGCCGCCTCGCCGGCCCGGCCTCGCCTCCGGCCCAAGGGCGGTCACGCCTCCGGGTAGCGGGGCCCCGGCCACCCTAGGCCCACCCGCGCGTTGCTCACCGCTGCCGGTCCCGCCACGCGCCCCGCATCCGCGGCCCTCACGCCCCGTCGGACCGAGAGTTGGGAGAGGGTTGGTGGCCCCTGAGACGCGGCATGACGGCTGGCGGCAGAGTTGGTTCGCCTGGGCGTGCCTCGCCGCCATGGTCGCGGCGGCAGCCTGGTTCTGGAGCCTCGACAAGCGCTCCGCCGCACTCGGCACGCTGGTCGCGCTGGGCGGGTGCCTGGCCCTGATGCTGCCGCCGCGGGAGCGCATGCGGCGCCTGCCCTGGCGGCTGCGGGCGCTGCCCCGCCGGCTGGATGCGGTGCCGGCACTGGCCTCGCTGCTCTCCAGCCCAGGCTATGGGCTGAACTGGTTTTACGGCGCCAACCCCTATGACGAGACGGTGCATCTGCTGAGCGGGGTGCTGGCCGGTGCGGTCTTCGCCGCGCTACTCCTGGCGGATGGGCGGGCGCGCGGCGCGTTGCGGCCGGCGCTGGCCGGAGCGGGCTTCGGCCTGGCGCTCTGCATCGGCTGGGAGCTCTTCGAATGGGCCACCGACCTGATCGGCGACTGGACCGATACCTGGACAGATATGGCGCTGACGACCGCCGGCTCGGCGCTGGGTGCCGCGGGCTGGCGTGGCCTGGCGCAGCGCGGGGCGGCGCCACCACCACGGCAGGACGAGGCGGCCTGGCCGGATGCCGCGCTGCCGCCGCGGCGCCTTGGCCCCAGCGGCAAGCTGTCAGGCTGATGACCAAGCGGCCGGGCACCCACCTCGCGCATCGCAGGGGCACGAGCGCAGCCTCCCTCCCCCGCCGGTCCCTGACGGGCCTGACGAGCCGGGGCGGGCGCGAGCGGCACCGGGTCAGGGGCAGTCTGGCGCCACGGGCGGCCAGCGGGACCATGGCCTAGCGGCGCCGTCATGCTGGTCGCCACCTACAACGCCCATCGCGGCCGCGGGCCGGCGGGCTGGTTCCGGCCGGACCGCATCCTCGGCGTCATCGCCGAGATCCGGCCCGAGCTGATCGCCCTGCAGGAGGCCCAGCACTATCTCCGCCGCGGCACGCCCATGCTGGATGCGCAGGTGATGGCCGAGGAGCTGGGCCTGCGCGCCCTCGCCCTGCCGGAGCGGCCGGACCACCAGGGCTGGCGCAGCAACCTGCTGCTGGTGCGGCGGGAGGCAGAGGTGCTGGCGGGCCCGGTCGGCCTCCGCCTCGGCGGGATGGAGCCGCGCGGCGCGCTGTTGGCGGTGCTGGACCTCGGCCATGGCCCCATGCGGGTGATCGGCACGCATCTGAGCCTCGGCGCCGGGCAGCGGCAGGTGCAGGCGGGCCTGCTGCTGCATGCCATGGAGACGGGGCCGGGACAGGGCCTACCGACGCTGCTGCTGGGGGACCTGAACGAGTGGCGGGTCGGGCGCGGCGCGCTCGGCGTGCTGGAGCCGGTCTTCGGCGCGCCGCCGCCGGCGCCGACCTTTCCGGCCTTCCGCCCGGTGGGCTCCCTGGACCGGATCCTCGGCTGGCCGCCCGGGTTGGTGACGGGCGTCGCAGCGCATGACACGCCGCTGGCGCGACGTGCCTCGGACCATCTGCCGCTGACGGCGCGGGTGGGGACCGGGGTGCTCACGGCAAGGTCCGCGAAGGACGCGTCGGCGCGCCGCTAAGCGTCCACCGCGTGCGCCTTCAGGTCCTCCAGCCGGCAGACCTCCAGCGCCGCGATATGCGTCGCCTCCAGCAGCACGCGGGGCGCCATGCCGGCGGCCCGCGCCTCCTCCCACCGTGCGGCGCAGAGGCACCAGCGGTCGCCGGGCTTCAGGCCGGCGAAGCCGTAGTCCGGCCGCGGGGTGGAGAGGTCGTTGCCGCGCGCCCTGGAGAAGGCGAGGAATTCCGCGGTCATCTCGGCGCAGACCACATGCAGGCCGAGATCCTCCGGCCCCGTGTTGCAGCAGCCATCCCGGAAGAAGCCGGTCAGCGGCGCGACGGAGCAGGGCAGCAGCGGGCCGCCCAGGACATTGGTGGGCGGGGGCTGCCCCCCGCCGCCGCGCCGCCCCGGGCCGAGCCCACCGTCAGGCATGGGTCAGGCCGCCGCGCGGATCGCGGCCGCCTTCACCTCGTCGCTGACCGCGCCGGCGAAGGTCTCGAAATTCTTCTCGAACAGCCCGACCAGCTTGGCCGCGGTCGCGTCGTAGGCCGCCTTGTCGGCCCAGGACTCGCGCGGGTTCAGCACCTCGGCCGGGATGTGCGGGACCGATTTCGGCATCATCAGGCCGAAGAAGGGGTCCTTCACGAACTCCACCTTCGCCAGGCTGCCATCCAGCGCCGCCCGCAGCAGGGCGCGGGTGTGGTGGATGGACATGCGCTTGCCGGTGCCATAGGCGCCGCCGGTCCAGCCGGTGTTCACCAGCCAGCAATCGGCGCCGTCGGTGGCGATCCGCTCGGCCAGCATCTTGCCGTAGACCTCCGGATGCCGCGGCAGGAAGGGCGCGCCGAAGCAGGTGGAGAAGGTCGCCTGCGGCTCCTTGCCCAGGCCCTTCTCGGTGCCCGCGACGCGCGCGGTATAGCCTGAGAGGAAGTGGTACATCGCCTGCGCCGGGGTCAGCTTGCTGATCGGCGGCAGCACGCCGAAGGCATCCGCCGTCAGCATGACCACGTTGCGCGGCTTCCCCGCGACGCCGCCCGCGACGGTGTTGGGGATGAACTCGAGCGGGTAGCAGGAGCGGGTGTTCTCGGTCAGCGAGGCATCGTCGAGGTCGAGATTGCCGAACTCATCGGCCACGACGTTCTCCAGCACCGCGCCGAAGCGGTGGGAGGCCGCCCAGATCTGCGGCTCGGCATCCTGGTCGAGGCGGATGACCTTGGCGTAGCAGCCACCCTCGAAGTTGAAGACGCCGGTCGGGGACCAGCCATGTTCGTCATCGCCGATCAGGCTGCGCTCCGGGTCGGAGGACAGCGTGGTCTTGCCGGTGCCCGAAAGGCCGAAGAAGAGCGCGGTATCGCCGGCGCGGCCGACATTGGCGCTGCAATGCATCGGCATCACGCCGCGCGCCGGCAGCAGCCAGTTCATGACGGTGAAGATGCTCTTCTTGATCTCGCCGGCATAGGAGGTGCCGGCGATCAGGATGGTCTTCGCCGCGAAGGAGAGGGCGATGCAGGTATTGCTGCGGCAGCCATCCTCGGCCGGGTTCGCCTCGTACTCAGGGGCGTGCAGGATGGTGAAGTCCGGCACGAAGCCGTCCAGTTCCACCCGCCGCGGCCGGATGAACATGTTGCGCGCGAACAGGGCATGCCAGGCATTGGTCGTGACCAGCCGCACCTTGATGCGGTGTGCCGGGTCGGCGCCGGCATAGAGATCCTGGGTGAAGAGCACCGGGCGGGCGCCGAGCCAGTTGCGGACCTTCGCCGCCAGGCCGCGGAACTTCTCCGGCGCCATGGGCAGGTTGATCTTGCCCCACCAGATCTGCTCATGGACCTCGGGGTCATCGACCACGAACTTGTCCTGCACCGAGCGGCCGGTATGCACGCCGGTCACCGCCATGAAGGCGCCATCGGCGGAAAGCCGGCCCTCGCCACGGCGGATGGCATGCTCGACCAGCCCCGGGGCCGTCAGGTTGGCGTGCACGGTGGACCCGGTGGTCACACCCGTGCCGGCGAGGGCGGTCTCGGGCAGGCTCATACACTACTCCTTCACGCGGTCTTCCCGGCGCCACATCATCCTTCGGGCCCGGGGCAGAGCCGGCGGTGTCCTTAATCTCAGAGGCTAAATTACGGCGGCGCCTCGGACGCGGTCAATGTGACTGCCATCCGAATTGCAACCATCAGTCATGCCAATCGTGACCGGGCTTCCCGCGTCGCACGAATCAATTCGGCGCGGACTCCATCCGGCCCCTCCACCGGGGCGGCGAAGGAGAGGCGCAGCACCTTATCGTTAAGGCCGAGATCGGCCCCGTCCGGATCCACCGCCACCATCCGCCAGGGCCCGGCCGGGCCGCCCAGCAGGCCGGCGGCGATCGCCGCCACGGCATCGGCATGGTCCTCGTTCATGTGGGTGATGATGCCGGGCTCGGCCGCCGCGACCGCCGCGACCGCCGCCGGGTCGGGCCGGAGGTCCGAGAGGCGCAGCCGCACGGCCCGGGCGAATCCGCCGACCAGCAGCGCCCCCCCCGGGGCGATGCGCCACAGGGCGAAGTCGCCGAAATCGGCATAAAGCGCGGCATAGGGGTGCTTCGCCAGGAACCGGGCCTTGAGCGCGGGCACCTCCGCCTCCGGCACCGGGGAGGCGAGCCCGGTCAGCGTCACGCGCGGCGCGGTCTGCGGGTTGGCCTCGGCCGGCGTTCCCTGGATAAGCAGGGCGCAGCGCGGCTCCCCCCGCAGATGCCGGGTATGCTCGGACAGGGAGGAAAGCAGCAGCAGGGGGGAAAGGTCCGGGGCAGTGGCCGGGGTGACCAGGCTCGCGAAGGGTTGCCCCTCCTGCTGGGTTGCCAGGGTGGCGGATGCCGCGCCGCGGATCAGCCGCCGCGCCTCGAAAGCCGGGTTGTCGCTCACCATCTCGCTCCCGTCCGGGTTGCGCCACAATCCCGTACCATATTGGCGCCATCACTGCCTGCACGAGGACCGGGGCCGCCCCCGGCGGAGAGCACCATGCCTGCCACGATCGCCCTGGTGGATGACGACCGCAACATCCTGACCTCCGTCTCCATGACGCTGGAGCAGGAGGGATTCCAGGTGCGCACCTATACGGATGGGGAAAGCGCGCTGCAGGGCCTGCTGGCCCGGCCGGCCGACCTGGCCGTGCTCGACATCAAGATGCCCCGCATGGACGGGATGGAACTGCTGCAGCGCCTGCGCCAGCGCAGCGCCATGCCGGTGGTCTTCCTGACCAGCAAGGATGAGGAGGTGGACGAGCTGATGGGGCTCCGCCTCGGCGCCGATGACTACATCACCAAGCCGTTCAGCCAGCGCCTGCTGCTCGAGCGCATCCGTGCCCTGCTGCGGCGGAACGAGGCGAGCCGCGCCGAGGGCAGCGGCACGCCCGCCGGCGGCGTCATCGTCCGCGGCGACCTGGTGCTGGACGAGACCAAGCACACCTGCGTCTGGAAGGGCAACGACATCCAGCTCACGGTGACCGAGTTCCTGCTGGTGAAGGCGCTGGCCCTGCGGCCGGGCATGGTGAAGAACCGCGACCAGCTCATCGACGGCGCCTATGGCGAGAACATCTATGTCGATGACCGGACGATCGATTCGCATGTGAAGCGGGTGCGCAAGAAGTTCCGCCAGGCCGATCCGGACTTCGCACATATCGAGACGCTCTACGGCATCGGCTACCGCTACAAGGAGAGCTGAGCGGGCCGCTACCCGCCCGGCAGAGCCCGCCATCGCCGGGACGGCATGGCCTGCGCCCCCCGGGGGGCCTACATTCGGTGTGACTTCAGGACCCCCCATGCCCGACGTCGGCCTGCCGCCCGACCCGACCTCCGTCTCCACCGCGCCGCCGCGCCGCCGCTGGGTCTCCCCTCTGCTGCGGCGCATCCTGCTGCTGAACATCCTGCCGCCGGCGCTGCTGGCGGCGGCCATGCTCTATCTGGACCAGTACCAGAACGGGCTGCTGGCGGCCGAGGTGGAGGCGATGCGCACCCAGGCCCGCATCTATGCCGGCGCCATCGCCGAGGCGGCGACGCGCCTGCAGGACGACCGCGCCGTGCTGGTGCCGGAACAGGCGCGGCCGCTGCTGCGCCGCCTGGTGGACCCGTCCCCCAACACCCAGGCCCGGCTCTTCGACAATACCGGCCTCGTCGTCGCCGACAGCCGGGTGCGGGAAGGCGCGGGCGGGGCGGTGGTGACGGAACCCCTCGCCCCGCCCGAGCCGCGCGGCGCCTTCTCCCTCACCATCGCCGGCCTCTATGACCGGGTGCTGGGGCTGCTACCGCGCGGCGGCCGGCAGAATGTCGATATCGACGTGAACCCGGACGCCCCCTCCTTCGACTGGCAGCCCGATCTCGGCCCCGACCGGCGGGAGGAGCTGCGCCTGGCGCTGGAGGGGGGCGTGACCCCCTATATCCGCCGCACCGCGGATGGCCGGCTTCTGGTCTCGCTGGCCGAGCCGGCACGGCGCGGCAACCAGTCCGTCGGCATCGTGCTGCTGACGCGCGAGGCGCGGGAGGTGGACCGGCGGCTCTTCGAGATCCGCGCCAGCGTGCTCGGCATCTTCGGCGTGGCGCTGGCGCTGACCGTCGCCCTCTCCTTCTACCTCGCGCAGACCCTGGCCAGCCCGATCATGCAGCTCGCCGGCTCCGCCGCCGCCATGCGGCAGGGCGAGGGGCGCAGCGGCAGCGTCCCCGCCACGCTGCTGCGGCGGGAGGACGAGATCGGCATCCTGGCGCGCGACCTGCAATCCGCCGCCCGCGCCCTCTGGGCCCGGATCGACACCAATGAGCGCTTCGCGGCGGATGTGGCGCATGAGCTGCGCAACCCGCTGACCAGCGTGCGCAGCGCCATCGAGACCCTGCGCCGGATCGAGAACCCCGAGCAGCAGAAGCGGCTGCTGGCGATCATCGCCGACGACGCGGTGCGCATGGACCGGCTGATCGCCGACATCTCCGACAGCTCCCGAGTCGATGCGGAGCTGTCGCGCACCGCGGCCGTCCCCGTCGATGTGGCGCCGATCCTCTCGACCCTGGCCGAGTTGCATGAGGCGACGCGGAAGGAGGACGACCCGCATGTGGTGCTGGAGGCACCGGCGGGCGGCCTGGTGGTGCGCGGCGTCGAGGGGCGGCTGGTGCAGGTCTTCCGCAACCTGCTGGGCAACGCGATCTCCTTCAGCCCGGCCAGTGGCAGGGTGACGGTCCGCGCCCGCCCGGCCGGGTCGCTGGTCGAGGTGGTGGTGGAAGATGAAGGCCCCGGCATCCCGGAGCAGAAGCTGGAGCACATCTTCGAGCGCTTCTATTCCGAGCGCCCGAGCGGCGAGCGATTCGGCCAGCATTCCGGCCTCGGCCTCTCGATCTGCCGGCAGATCGTGGAGGGGCTGCGCGGCCGCATCGCCGCCGAGAACCGCCGCGATGCCAGCGGAAAGGTACTGGGGGCGCGGTTCATCGTGCGGCTGCCGGTCGCGTAGCGACCGGATCGCCCCGGTGCTGCCGCCCGTATCGCAGCCAGCTCTGTTCCACCGCTCCCGCCTGCCACTCCCACGCGAAACCGGGCACAGGCTGCACGTCAATGCTGTGCCCCGGCCCTGCTGTCAGCCTATATGCAAGACAGGATGGGAACGCCGGCCCCGCCCGAAGCGCTGGGCCGGAGAGGCAGGACAGTCACGGCATGGGCCAGATCGTCATCGCCGAATTCATGGAGGAGGCCGCGGTCGAATCCCTGCGCGCCGCCCGCCCCACCCTCTACGACCCCAGGCTGTGCGAGCAGCCGGAGGCGCTGCGCGCCGCCCTCGCCAGCGCCCAGGCGCTGATCGTCCGCAACCGCACCCGGGTGGATGCCGCGCTGCTCGCCGCGGCGCCGGAACTGCGGGTGCTGGGACGTCTCGGCGTCGGGCTCTACAACATCGACCTCGCGGCCTGCCGGCAGCGGCAGATCGATGTCATCCCGGCCTCCGGCGCCAATGCCGATTCGGTGGCGGAGTACGTCATCCTCGCCATCGGCCAGCTCCTGCGCGGCGCCTTCCGGGCGACGGAGGAGGTCGCCGCCGGCGCCTGGCCGCGGGAGCGGCTGATCACCGGCCGGGAGATGGGCGGCAAGACGCTCGGCATCATTGGCTTCGGCGATATCGGGCGGCGCGTCGCCAGGCTCGCCGACGCCTTCCGCATGCGCATCCTGGGGCATGACCCCCTCCTGCCCGCCAGCCATTCCCTGTGGGAGGAGATGCGGACCGAAATGGTCCCGCTGGAGGAGCTTCTGGCGCGGGCCGATGCGGTGACGCTGCATGTGCCGCTGACCGAGGCGACGCGCGGGCTGATCGCGGCCGAGCAGCTCGCCCGGATGAAGCCGGATGCGGTGCTGGTCAATGCCTCCCGCGGCGGGGTGGTGGAGGAGGCGGCGCTGGCCGCGGCGCTCCGGGCGGGCCGGCTGGGCGGCGCCGCGCTGGATGTGTTCGAGACGGAGCCGCTGCCGGCCGGCTCGCCCCTCGCCGGGGCGCCGCGGCTGATCCTGACGCCGCACATCGCCGGCGCAACGGTGGAGAGCAATGCCCGCGTCTCCTCCCTGATCGCCGCGCGGGTGCTGGTGGCCCTGGCGATGTGCTGAGGCGCCCCCGGTCCGGGCGGCCGCGTTGCACTTCGTTGCCCGCCGCAAGCAACCGGCGCTTGCCCGGGCCGCGCCCGTGCCAACATCAGCGGCAATGCCTATAACGCCGCATGCCGAGCCCGCCTGACGCGCCCTTCCTCCCCCGGCCGCCGGAGCCGAACCGCATCTGCGGCGCGGCGCCGGTGCGTGCCCTCTTCCTCCGCCGCCCGCAATCCGTCCTGCGGCTGTTCTATACGGAGGAGCGGCGGCGGATGGTCGGCCCCCTCTGCCAGCACCTGGCCCGCACCCGCCGCCCCTACCGGGAGGTGGACCCGCAGGAGCTCGCCCGCATCGCCGGCACCACCCATCATGGCGGCGTCTGCGCCGTCGCGGTCGCCCGCTTCGCCGAGCCCCTGCCGGGCCATGCCCTGCCGCCGAAGCTGCCGGAGGCCCGGCTGCTGCCGGTGCTGGACGGCATCGGCAACCCGCACAATCTCGGCGCCATCGCCCGCTCCGCCGCCTTCTTCGGCGCCCGGGCGCTGCTGCTCTCGGGCGACCAGCGCCAGGCCGATCTCTCGGATGCCGCCTTCCGCACCGCGGAGGGCGGGCTGGAGCATCTGGAGGTGCTGCGGGCGCGCGACCTGCCCATCCTGCTGAAGGGCATGCGCTCCCGTTTCCTCACCGTCGCGTCCGTCGCCGCCGGCGGCGCGCTGCCCGAGGCGATCCCGCGCGACCGGCCGATCGCCCTGGTGCTCGGCAATGAGGAGCAGGGCCTGCCGGCGCCGACGCTGGAGGCCTGCGAGGCCCGGCTCACCCTGCGGGGCAGCGGCCTGGTTGAAAGCCTCAATGTTGCGGCCGCCGCCGCGGTGCTGTTCCATGCCCTCGGGGCGGCTCCCCGGGAGGCGGCGGGACCGGCACCGTGAGCACAGGCGGCAAGGCGGCAGCGACGCTCGAAGCGATGCCGGAAGGCGCCGGCCGGCGCCTCGCCTTCCGCGGCGCGCTCGATACCGCCGCCGCCGCCCGGCTCTGGCCGGAGGCGCTGCGCGCGGCGCGCGGCGCGAATCCCCTGGTGCTGGACCTCGTCGGCGTCACCACGCTCGATACCGCCGGCGCCGTGCTGCTGCTGCGGCTGGAGCGGGAGGCCGGGGAGACGCGCTGGCAGGGCCTGTCCGCCGGCCCGCTGCAGGCCGTGCTGGACCGGACGCGGGAGGCGCTCTCGCGGCCCGAGCCGTACCCGCCTGTCTCCCTGCCCTTCCTCGGCCGGATCGGCCACGCCACGGTGTTGCGCGGCCAGGGCATGCTGGGCCAGGTCGCCTTCCTCGGGGAGGCGCTGGTCGCCGGCATGGGCACCCTCCGCCGCCCCTGGCGGCTGCGCCTGTCCGAGGTGCTGCGGCACCTGGACGAGGCGGGCCTGCGCGCCTTCGGGCTGACGGTCATGCTCGGCTTCCTGATCGGGCTGATCCTCGCCTTCCAGTCCTCCATTCCCATGCGGCAGTTCGGGGCGGAGATCTTCATCCCGAACCTCGTCGGCATCTCCCTGCTGCGGGAGCTGGGGCCGCTGATGGCCGCCGTGATCCTGGCCGGCCGCACCGGCTCCGCCTATGCCGCCGAACTCGGCACCATGACGGTGAATGAGGAGATCGACGCGCTGCGCGTCATGGGCATCGACCCGATCGCCTGGCTGGTGTTGCCGCGCCTGCTGGCGGCCATGCTGGTCATGCCGGTGCTGGCGCTGCTGATGGACCTCTCGGGCCTGCTCGGCATGACGGCGGTGATGATGACGCTCGGCTTCCCGCCCATCGCCGTGGTCAACCAGCTCCAGGCCTGGGTGGGGCTCGGCGACCTGGCGGGCGGCCTCGCCAAGGCGGCGGCCTTCGGCCTCGCCATCGGCCTGGTCGGCTGCCGCGCCGGGCTCGGCGCCGGGCGCGGCCCGCGGGCGGTGGGCGATGCGGCGACGGCGGCGGTGGTGGGCGGCATCATCTCCATCGTGCTGCTCGATGGCGTCTTCGCCGTGCTCTTCTTCCGGCTGGGCTGGTAGCCATGGCAGACGATCCGGGCGCCGAGGCGGTGATCCGCGTGCGCGACCTCGCGGCGCGCTTCGACGGCCGCACCATCTTCGAGCACGTCTCCTTCGATGTCCGCCCCGGCGAGGTCTTCGTCATCCTCGGCGGCTCGGGCTGCGGCAAGTCCACGCTGCTGAAGCACATGATCGGCCTCTACGAGCCGGCCGAGGGCAGCATCGAGATCCTCGGCCAGCGCATCGAGGGGCTGGAGGGCGCGGCGCGCCAGGCCCTGCTTCAGCGGATCGGCGTCATGTGGCAGTCGGGCGCGCTCTTCGGCTCCTCGACGCTGGCCGAGAATATCGAGGTGCCGCTGGAGGAGCATACCGACCTGCCGGCCGAGGCGCGGGCGCTGGTGGCGCGCGTCAAGCTCGGCCTGGTCGGGCTCTCGGATGCGGCGCTCAGGCTTCCCGCCGAGATCTCGGGCGGCATGGCCAAGCGCGCCGGCATCGCCCGCGCCATGGCGCTCGACCCGCCGATCCTCTTCCTCGACGAGCCCTCGGCCGGGCTCGACCCCATCACCTCGGCCGGGCTCGATGCGCTGATCAAGCAATTGGCGCGCGAACTCGGCACCACCTTCGTGGTGGTGACGCATGAGCTGCAGTCGATCCTGGCGATCGGCGATCGTTGCATCATGCTGGACAAGGAGGCTAAGGGCATGATCGCCGAGGGCGACCCCCGCCGGCTGCGCGAGGAGAGCGACAACCCCGTGGTGCGAGCCTTCTTCCGGCGCGAGGTGATGGCGTGAGCGCGGCCGCCGCGCATCGCCGGCGCCAGGCGGGGCGGGCCTAGCCATGCCGCAGGCCCGTGGACTCTATCTGCGCGTCGGCGCGCTGGTGCTGGCCGGCCTCGCGCTCGGCATCGGCTTCATCCTCTTCCTGACCGCCGACCGCCTGACCGGCAGCAACCAGCAATTCGAGACCTACAGCCGCGAATCCGTGCAGGGGCTGGAGGTGGGGGCGCCGGTCCGCTACCGCGGCGTCAGCATCGGCCGCGTCTCCGAGATCGGCTTGGTCTCGGCCGAGTACCGCCGGCCGCAGGGCGACCCCTACGGCGCCGCCTTCCAGCTCGTCTATGTCCGCTTCGCCGTGGACAATGCGCGGATCGGCGAGACGCTGAGCCTGGAGGATGCGATCCGGATCGGCCTGCGGGTGCGGATCGCGGCGCAGGGCATCACCGGGGTGAATTACCTGGAACTCGATTTCGTGGACCCCCTGCGCTTCCCGCCGCGGCCGGTGCCCTGGGAGCCGCGCTTCCCCTATGTGCCCGCCGTCCCCTCCACCGTCGCGCAGGTGCAGGGCGCGGCGGAGCAGCTGCTGGAGCGGCTGCAGGCGGTGGACCTGCCCGCGCTGCTGGACAATGTCATCGGCCTGGTCGCCGATCTCCGCGGCCAGGTGAAGGATGGCGACCTGGCGGTCACGCTGCGGGAGGCGGCCGAGCTGATGCGGGTGCTGCGCGCCGCGACGCAGGAAGCCGACCTGGCCGGCACCGCGACCGAGCTGCGCGGCACCGCGGCGGATGCCCGCCGGCTGCTGGCCAGCCGGGAGATCGCGCAGGTCCTGGCGAATGCCGCCGCGGCGACGGCCGAGCTGCGCGCCGTCGCCGCCCGGCTGCCGGGCAGCGTCAACACGCTCGATGCCTCGCTGCGCACCGCCCGCAGCGTCAGCACCGACATCCAGGCGGAGCTGGCGCCGATCCTGCGGGACCTGCGCGCGGCGGTCGCCAATCTGCGCGACACGACCGAGCAGCTCCGCCGCTACCCGTCCCAGGCGATCTTCGGCGCGCCGCCGCCGGCGCCCCCGGCGGGCCGCCGATGAGACCGGCCCGCCCGCACCACCCCTGCCGCCGCTCACGGGCGCCGGCCCGCCTGCCGGCCGGAGGCATGCCATGACCCGTCGCGGACTGCTCCTGCTTGCGGCCGGGCTGCCGGCCTGCACCGTCCTGCCCGACCGCCCCTACCAGGCGGCCCAGCGCTTCGCCCTGGCGCCGGAGCGGCCGCCCTCCCCGGCTCCGGCCCGGCGCGGGCCGGTGCTGCTGCTGCGCACCCTGCGGGCGGCGCCGGGGATGGATCAGCGGGGCCTGCGCATCCTCGGCCCGCGGGGCGAGGTGACGGTGGAATTCTGGGCGGAATGGACCGCGCCGCCCGCCGACCTGGTGGAGGAGGCGCTGCGCCGCTGGCTGCTGGCGAGCGGCCGCTTCACCGCCGTCACCGCCCCCGGTTCCCGCCTGCGCCCCGACTTGATCCTGGAAGGCGAGCTGACCGCCCTGCAGGCCGAGCCGGCGGCGGGCTTGGCCCGCGCCTCGCTCTCCGCCCTGCTGCTGACGGACGGCACGGGGAGGAGCCGGGTGCTCGGGCAATTCCTGGCCGAGGGCACGGCGCCGCTGCCGGGCGGCCCCCGGGCGGATGGGCGCGTGGTCGCGGCGGATGCCGCGGCGGCGATGAGCGCGGCGCTGGCCGCGGCGCTTGCCGGCCTCGAGCGCGACCTGGCCGGGGCGATCGGGCGGCAATAGGGCTCCCATCAGCGGCCCGGATGCGTGACCGGATCCGGGCGAGAGCGCCGCACCGGCGGCGGGCTGCCGCCCGCGCTGCAGGGGTCACCGATCACGACCCTTGGCATGAGAGCGGATCGCGGGAGGCCGTGAGCGGCCGGAGGCGTGATACGGCCCCGCATCGATGCTGCCACCGTGATGCGGTCTCAGGCACCGGCGCTGCCTGCGGCGGCCTGGCTGCGCGTCACTGGGCGCGGGCCGCCTGGGGCGGCTGCAGGTGCGGACGTGTGCCGGCCGGTAACACTCGGCCCGAAAAACAATGAGCTACAGCGGATTGGCGTTCCGAACGCCGATCCGCTGTCACCGCTGCCCGAGGCCGGGACGCGCCCGGCGATGTCGGATCAGGCGGGTTGCCCGATCCCCCTCCCCCCGGGAGGGGGCGGGCTGGCTCAGATCGCCTCCTTCGCCTCCTTCGCGGCGGTGAAGGCGAGCTTCTTGCTCTCGGGGATCTGGATCTCGGCGCCGGTCGCCGGGTTGCGGCCGGTCCGCGCCGCGCGCTTCTTCACCTGCAGCACCCCAAGCCCGGTCAGGCGAACCTTCTCGCCGGCCTGCAGGCGCTTCATCACCTCGGCGACGAGGCCGTTCAGCACCGCCTCGGTGGTCTTCTTCGGCAGGTCGTGCGTCTCGGCCAGGCCGGCGGCCAGCTGCTTCAGCGTGGTGGTGGGCGCAGCCTTGGTGGCGGGTTTCGTGGTGGTCGTGCTCGACATGGGGTCCCTCCTAGGTCGGTCGGGCCCAGGAATCACGGGCGTGAGACTGATGCAAGGCAATATGCCCTGTTCCTGGCGACACTGGCCCCACCCTAACCGCCGCTTCCGGGATCGCGCATCCGTTATGCCAGCCTGCAAGCCTGCGCGCCGGCATGATCCTGGCGCGTGACGCACCGCCGCAACACTACCACCGCGGCGCGCCGGACCGCGGGCGATCCCGGAAAATCTTGATATTCAAGGACCAATCAAGGCCGCGCCTCTCCGGAGGGCGCCGCATCACCCACGGCGGCCGCCCGGAGCTGGCGGTGCTCCGGAATCCCAGGTTGCGCCTGCCCCAAAACGCCCGGCGGTCGCGCCCGCCGGTGCCGCGGATTCGCCGGGGCGCCCAACGGTGGGGCAAGCTGCTCCGAGTCGCGGGCGATCATGGCAAGCCCGCGCATATCGGGGAGCTACCCGCCGCCGATCGGCCGCTGGCAGGCGACTCCGTGGCGGCCGGCAAGCTGCCCCCCGGTCGGCGTTCTGACAGGTACACGGGTGACCTTGGCCTCGGCCGCCGGGGCCGGGCTGCGGCCATCCTGCCCTGCGCCCCCTGCGGACCGGCGCCGCCCCGAAGGCCGGCCTGCCGCGGTGAAGGCGGCCCGGCCCCGGCGCGGCGGTGGCGGCGATGCCGGGGCGGACGGCGTCGGGGATGGAGCGCCGCCTCGCCGGTCGCCGCTCCCCGTCATGCCCCCGGGCGATCCCGCCCGGGGGCGATCCGTCTCAGCGTGCCGGGGCCTGCGACGCGGGCGGGACCGTTGCGGGCCGATCGGTCGTGGCGGGGCCGCCGCCCACGGTGCCACGGCGTGGCGCATCCGCGGGCGCGCCGGTCGCCGTGTCGCGCGTGCCGCCGCGGCGCTCTTCGCTATAGGCGAAGCTCGGCCGCTCCCGCAGGCTGTCCTTGGTCGCGCCCAGCAGCGTCCAGCGCTCGCGCTCGGCATTGTATTGCAGCCGATCGAAGGGGACGGCCACGCGCTTCGCGCCGATGCCGAGGAAGCCGCCGACCGAGAGCACCGCGACGGGCTGGCTGCCGCCCTGGCGCGCGATGAGCAGGTCATCGATCTCGCCGATGCTCTCGTTTTCCTCATTGTAGACATTCGAGCCGACGAGCTTGCTGGCGCGCAGGCCATCGCGCATGGCCGCCGCATCGGCGCCGCCCGTGCCGGTGGTCGTGGTCGTCGCGGCGGTGCCGGTATTGCCCTGCGGATTGGCGCCGCTGATGTTGGTGTCGAGCGTGCGGTCGACGGCGCGGCCCGCCGCGGTGCCCGGCGGATTGCCGGGGGTGCCGTCCGGCTGTGGAACCTGCCCCTGCGCACGGTCCACGGCGCGGCCGGTCTGCGTGCTCGGCGGGTTGCCGGGCGTGCCGTCGCGCTGCTGCGCGAGCACCGGCCCGGTGGTAAGCACCGCGGCGGTGGCCAGCAAGGTGAGGGAAAGACGGGATTTCATGGCGATCGCTCCGTCCGTTCGTTGTTCCCCGGCCCATGCCGGGGGATGGCGGAAGAACGGTTCGATCCTCGTCTGGTTTCTGTTCCGCGCCTGGACGTGAGGGTAGCTGGGTACCGACCCCGCCCCTCCTGCACGGATGCTTGAACCGGAGCGGGCGAGGCCCGACGGGGAGGGTTCCACCACGACTCGCGGGATGCCCTCGCTGCCGGACGGCGCCCGGCCCCGGCCCCCCGGCCGGGAAGGCGGGTGCCGCGGCCCGCGTCGCCATGGGCGAGGTCGTCACCCGAAGGAAGATCTCATCCGCTGCCGCCTGCCGGGCCGCATCCGGCCCGGGCAGGGCCGCCGGTGGCGCATCCGGCGTGACGCGGTGCAGGGGCGGCACGGGACGCCAGCCGCAGCGCCCCCGCGGCGCGCCGCAATGCCGCCGGTCGGGCAGGCACGCCCCTTCCGCCGCCAGCAAGAACCGCCGCCACCCCCCGGCGTTGCTTTGGGTCCCTCGGCCGCCACGACGTGGCAGCCGCATCGTCACGTCGGCGGCCCGGGTGCTGTTGTCGGACGGGGAAGGGGAGGACGTCATGGCAGCCACCGGACTCGAGGTCTGGGACAAGACACTGCAGACGACCAATATCTGGCTCGACGAGATCATGGCCGAGATCGGCCCCGACCGCCAGCTGGCCTGGCATGTGCTCTCAGTCGTGCTGCGCACGCTGCGCGACCGTGTGCCGGTCGAGCTGGCCGTCCATCTCGGCGCGCAGCTGCCGCTGCTCGTGCGCGGCGTCTACTATGACCAGTGGCACCCGGCCGGGAAGCCGGAGCGTACGCGCGGGCTCGACGAGTTCCTGGCCGGCATCGCCGACAAGCTCGGCGGCAGCCGGCCGGTGGACCCGCAGGACGCCACGCGCGCGGTGCTCCGCACGCTCTCGCGCCATGTGGACCGCGGCCAGGTGATGAAGGTGGCCGGCGCATTGCCGCAGCAGATCCGCGATATCTGGCCGCTCGAGGATGTGCCGCCCGCGAATGACGCGGCACGCGGGAAGGACTCGCGCGCGGGCGAGGCTGCCGCCTGACGCCGGACGTCCGGCGGAGGACTCCTGGAAGAGGAGGTTGAGGATGAAGGTCAGCGACAAGATGACGCGAAATCCGCGCCTGGCGAGCCCGGATGACAGCATCCGCGAGGTCGCGCGCACCATGGCCGAGCTCGATGCCGGCGCGATGCCGGTCAGCCAGGGCGACCGGCTGGTCGGCATGGTGACGGACCGTGACATCGCGGTGCGCGGCGTGGCGCAGGGCAAGGGCCCGGACACGCCGGTGCGCGAGGTGATGACGCCCGATGTGAAATACTGCTTCGAGGACGAGGACATCGAGCAGGTGGCGCGCAACATGGGCGACATCCAGGTCCACCGCCTGCCGGTGGTGAACCGCGACAAGCGCCTGGTCGGCATCCTCTCGCTCGGCGACATCGCCATGGGCGAGGGCCCGCGCCCGGCCGGTGAGGCGATGTCGGGCATCTCGCGTCCGGGCGGCCAGCATTCGCAGACCGGCGGGCCGCGCTCGGGACCGGATGCATGAGGATGCGCCTGCCACGGCTCAGTGTCCTCGCCCTGGCCGTGGCACTGGCCTGGGGCGCCGTGCCCGGGGCAGCCGCGGCGCAGCCGGGCACCGCGCCGGTGCCGGACGCCTCTCGGGCCGCGCCGCCCGGGGCCGCCCCGGCCAGGCCGCAGGACCCGGCGCCATCGCCGCGCGACAGGGCCGGTGGCGGGCCGACCGGGGACGACACGGTCGAGAGCCATGAGCGCGGCGGGATCGCCCGTGGGGTCATCCGCCCGCCGGGCGAGGTCGATCCGGGCATCCATCGCGGCACGGTCCCGGACCCGACCCCTGGCACCACGCCGGTCATCCCGCCGCCCGGGACACCCGGGGGCGATCCGACGGTGCAGCCCCGGTAGAGGGCGGCGGGGTGGTGAGGCCGCCCTGGCCGGCCTCGGGCGCATCCCGATGGCCGGGGCCGAGACAACCGGGCGGCTTGGCGTGCACCAGCCTCGCCCGCCACGGGTCATTGCCTCGGGCGCGGAGTCCCATGCCCGGGCCCCCGCGTCCCGCCACGATCCGACCCGGGGCAGAAGCAGCGCCGCGCGCCTCGCCCTTCCGGTTGCGGATGGGCTCCGGCGCACGGAGACGTGGCTGCCGGGAGCGGCGGCGCCGGAGGAACATCGCCCGTGGCCTGAGGGCATGGGCATGGTCCGAAGCTGCGGCATCCTGGTCCCGGCGGGCGTCGGCCGGGCGTCGGCGCCTCATCCGGGGCGGATGGCGCCAGGGAGCGGCGCGGCGCGCCTCGGCCTGCCCGCCGCCGCCGGCCGGGCGCCGGCATGACCGAACCCACGGCCACGCCCGCCAAGCGCATCAAGCTGGCGCTGCAGGGCGCCGGCGCGCATGGCGCCTTCACCTGGGGCGTGCTGGACCGGCTGCTGCGCGATCCGCGGATCGAGATCGAGGGGGTCGCCGGCACCAGCGCCGGCGCGATGAACACCGCGGTGCTGGCCGACAGCCTCGCGGCCGGCGGCCGGGAACAGGCGCGGCGGAGCCTCGCCGCCTTCTGGCAGGGCGTCTCGGATCTCGCCCGCGCCTCGCCTTTCCAGCCATCCCTGCTGGACCGGTGGCTCGGGCCGGGGAACATGGCCCTCTCGCCGGGCTGGCACCTGGCCGACCTGCTGATGAAGGTCTTCTCGCCCTACCAGCTCAACCCGATGAACCAGAACCCGCTGATCGGGCTGCTCGGCTCGGTCGTCGATTTCGCGCGGCTGCGGGCGGCGCCGGCGCCGGCGGCCTTCGTCTGCGCCACCAATGTGCTGAACGGCCGCCTGCGGGTCTTCGGGCGGGCGGAGATGACGCCGGCCGCGATCATGGCCTCAGCCTGCCTGCCGCAGCTCTTCCAGGCGGTGGAGGTGGACGGGAGCTGGTACTGGGATGGCGGCTTTTCCGGCAACCCGCCGATCTTCCCGCTGATCTACATGGGCGGCTGCCCCGACATCGTGATCGTGCAGCTCAACCCGATCAACATCCCGGAGGTGCCGCGCGACATGCGGTCCATCCTCGACCGCGTCAACACGCTCGCCTTCAACTCCTCCCTGATGCGGGAGATGCGGATGATCCGCTTCGTGACGGAGCTGATCGACCAGGGCCATCTCGACGACACCCGCTACCAGCGCCTGTTCATCCACACGATCGAGGCGGAGGCCGAGCTCTCAGCCCTGCATCCCTCCTCCAAGCTGAATGCCGACCACGGCTTCCTGCGGCACCTCTTCGCGCTTGGCACGGACAGGGCGGAGGATTTCCTGGCGCGGCACTTCGAGGCCATCGGCCAGCGCTCCTCCACCGATATCGCGGCGAAATTCTGCTGATACCCGGTTGCGTCGCGGGTCGGAACTCCGTGCCGCAGGTATGGGGAGGCGGCAGTGTGGTCGCGCCCAGTCCGCCGCCCCGGCCTTCGGCTCACGTCGCGCCGAACAGCGCAGGCGGCGGCGCCTCGATCCGCATCTCCACGCCCTGGACGCCGGGAATCCCCTCCGCCAGCACCCGCAGGGCCCGCGTGACCTCCGGCGCGCCGCAGAAGCCGTGGAAGGTCACCACGCCCTTATCGACCGTCGGCCAGACGAAATAGGGCTTCGCCCAGGACTGCCCGGCCATCGCCGCCTGGACGGCGCGGTGGAGGCGCGCATCCTCGGCGCCGGCCTCCGGGGTCTCGGGCGGGGCCAGCATCGCCTCCAGCAGGTCGGCGCGCGAGACGATGCCGGCGAGCCGACCTTCGCGCAGCACCAGCACCCGCTTGACGCGCCGCTCCTCCATCAGCCGCGCGATCTCCTCCGCCGTCGCCTCCTCTTCCACCGAGACGAGGTCGGTGGTCATCACGTCCCGCACCTTGGTGCCATGGGTCCTCGCATAGCGCCCGGCATCCCCCGGCGCGCTGGCGAGAAGGCTGCGGAACCAGCCGCGCGGGCGCTCCTCCACGCCGGCGAGGCGGCGGACCAGGTCCGCCTCGGTGACGATGCCGGCGACCGCGCCGCTTGGCTCCAGGACCGGCACGGCCGAGATGCCGCGATCGGCCAGCAGCCGCGCCAGGGCGGCGAGGGGCGTCTCCGGCGGCACCGTCACCACCTCGGTGGACCATCAGATCCCTGGCACGCATGGGCGTCTTTCCTCCTGTCCTGGCGCCGATCCGCTCCCGCGCGACGCGCGGGCCGGCCGCATGGGTCGGCGCGGCTGTCCCGGGCCGGACGCGGTGGCGACGGCCGGCCTGCCGTCCTCCCGCCTCCCCGCCCTGCAGCCGCCACCCTACAGGCGGAAATCGGTACGGCAGCCTTGATCTGGATCAGCGCTGCGTCCGGGCTCATGCAACCGTCAGGACATGGACGGACGATGCCGGCCGGAGCGCAGCCCGGCCCGCGCCCGCACCACCCCTTGCGGGGCCAGCGCCCGCCCTCGCCGCGGCTCAGCCGGTCAGGCCGAGGCTGCGGGCCAGCATGTAGAGGGCGACAAGGATGATCAGCCCGGCGAAGATCCGGGTGAGCGCGCCGCCCGGCCGCCGAGGATGCTGCCGAGCAGGCCGCCCAGGATGAACAGCCCGGCGAGCGGCCAGTCCACCAGCCCGGCGGCGGCATAGGTGCCGGCGGTGGTCAGGCCGAAGGCGGTGACCGCGACCAGGGAGGTGCCGATCGCCTGCAGCATCGGCATCCCCGTGGCGAAGACCAGGCCGGGGACGATCAGGAAGCCGCCGCCGATGCCGAAGAAGCCCGAGAGCGCGCCGACCGCGAGGCCGGTGCCGATGAGCGCCGGCGCGTTGCCGCGGTTCAGCCGCACCACCCGGTCCACCCTGCCATCCTTCCGCCGTAGCATCAGCCCGGCGACCGCCAGCATCAGCAGGGCGAAGGCGGCGAGCAGCGCCTGCCCGTCCACCCGGCGCCCGAGCGCCGAGCCGGCGAAGGCGCCGGCCACGCCCGCCGCGGCGAAGACTGCGGCGCAGGGCCAGCGCACATGGCCGGCGCGGGCATGCCCGGCCAGGCTGGCCGCGGCATTGGCCGCGACCGCGACCGCGCTGGTGCCGATTGCCAGATGCGCGCCCGGCACCCCCACCAGATAGACCAGCAGCGGCACGGCCAGGATCGAGCCGCCGCCGCCGACCAGGCCGAGGGTGAAGCCGACCAGCACGCCGGAGGCGCCGCCGAGCAGCATCTGCAGTCCCGAAAGCGTGGCGGTCATGGCGCCTGCCCCCCTCCCCTGCCCTTCGTCAGCTCGCCGCGCCTGCCGCCATCGCCCGGTTCCAGGGCATCAGCCGCAGCAGGCGGGCCAGGCCGCAGGTGCCGGTCAGGCCGGCGAAGACCAGCCCGGCGCCGACGAAGGCCGAGAGCGCGTAGAAGGTTGGCGCCACGAGAGTGCCGAGCAGCACGCCAAGCAGCACCAGCGCGCCGGCGGCGATCTGCACCTGGCGCATCAATTCGAGCGGCTGGCGGCGGTCCTCGGCCACCGGCAGGCCGGCGCGCTGCCAGGCCTCCAGTCCGCCCGCGACCACATAGGCCTCGCAGGCGCCGGCCTTGGCGGCGAGGCGCCCGGCATGGCCCTGGGTGCGGGCGCCGGAGCGGCAGTGGAACAGCACCGGCTGGCCCGCATGCACCGCAAGCTCGGCCTCCTCCAGCCGGGAGAGGGGCAGGTTGCGGGCGCCGGGGATGCGGGCGCGGGCATGCTCGTCCGGCTCGCGCACATCGACCAGCGTGGCGCCCCGGTCCAGCAGCCGGGCGGCTTCCTCCGGGGTGATGGTCTTCAGCATCGCCTTGTCCTTCCTCGCATCAGGGTCCGGGCGGGCAGTAGAGGCCGCGCAGCACGCCGAGCAGGTGGGCTGCCCGGGGGTCGGCCAGCCGGTAGAACACCGCCTTTGCCTCCCGCCGGGCCGCCACCAGCCCGTCCTCGCGCAGCAGGGCGAGGTGCTGGGAGAGCGCCGGCCGGGAGAGGCCGACCGCCCCGGCCAGCGCCCCCACCGCCATCTCCCCCGCGCCGGCGAGGTGGCAGAGCACCAGCAGGCGCCGCTCATTGGCCAGCAGCCGCAGCAACCGTGCCGCCTCCGCCGCCTTCTCCCGGAGCGCCGCCAGATCCGGGGCCGCCGTCACCGGCATCCTCCTGACCGCCTTCCTATAAGCTTGTGCTCAATAAGCGATTTCTTATATGAGTTTCAAGCCCCATCCCGGGGCGGAGGAGGACATCATGGACAAGCCGGCGATCCGCGCCTTCTTCGACGAGCCGACCAACACGGTCAGCTACCTGGTCTGGGATCCGGCCATGAAGGAGGCCGCCGCCATCGACCCGGTGCTGGACTGGGACCACAAGTCGGGCACCGCCGACACCGCCTTCGCCGACCACATGCTGCAGGCCGCCCGGGAGGAAGGCCTTGCCATCCCCTGGGTGCTGGAGACCCACGCGCATGCCGACCACCTGACGGCCGCGCCCTATATCAAGGCGAAGACCGGCGCGCCGATCGGCATCGGCGAGCACATCAAGGACGTGCAGCGGATCTTCCGCCCGGTCTTCGACGCGCAGGACGTGAAGCCGGAAGGCGGCGACTTCGACCGGCTGTTCCGGGACGGCGAGTGCTTCCCGCTCGGCCGCCTGCCGGTCGAGGTGATGCACCTGCCGGGCCACACGCCGGCCGACATCGCGTATAGGATCGACGACGACGTCTTCGTCGGCGACACCATCTTCATGCACGACTACGGCACGGCGCGGGCCGATTTCCCCGGCGGCGACGCCCATGCGCTGTTCCGCTCCATCCGCCGCCTGCTCGCCCTGCCGCCGGAGACGCGGCTCTGGATGTGCCACGATTACAAGGCGCCGGGGCGCAACGCGTATGCCTGGCAGAGCACGGTGGCCGAGCAGCGCGCGCACAACCCGCATGTGAAGGACGGCGTGACGGAGGAGGAGTTCGTCCGCTTCCGCACGGAGCGCGATGCCGGGCTGGCCGCCCCGACGCTGCTGCTGCCCTCCATCCAGGTGAACATCCGCGCCGGCCGCTTCCCGCAGGCCGAGGCGAACGGCGTCCGTTACCTCCGCATCCCGGTGAGGGCCAAGGGCGGCGTGGTCTGATACTGATCCGCATAAATGCTGACGCCTTTATGCGACCTCAGTCGCCGGCGCCGCTCCGCGGCTTGGCTACGCGCCACTTGGCGCGGCGCCCCCGGTACCCATGGAAGATGCCTCCGGCATCTTCCATGGGTACCGGCCGTTCGGGCGCTCAGCCGCCTGCAGCGGCTGCAGGTCAGGACTTATGCGGACGGGTATGACCACCCTCGGCACGGCGCGGTGCCCTTGAAATCCGGCCGAATGCCGGGCAAGGGAGGCGCCTGCCGCGCCGGGCCCGTCCCGCGGCCATGGCGAGGCTTCCGCGCGGTTCCCGGGCAGAGGGCTGGATGTGAGCAGCAATACCCTGATTCATCGCATCGTCCGGCCGACGGTCAGGGCCGTCGCGCCCACGGGCGTGACGCCGAACCAGATCACCACCCTGCGCCTGGTCACCGGCACGGCGGCGGCGGCGGCCTTCGCGGTGGGCGGCACCCTCTGGCCGGCCATCGGCGGCGCGATCTTCGTCCTCTCCATGCTGCTGGACCGGGCGGATGGCGAGCTGGCGCGCCAGACCGGGCAATCCAGCCCCGGCGGGCACCGCTACGACCTCATCAGCGACTGCGCCTCCAACATCATGGCCTTCATCGGCATCGGCATCGGCGCCATGCCGCAGCTCGGCCTGCTCGGGCCGCTGCTCGGCGCGCTGGCGGGCACCGGAATCGGCGCGCTGTTCTGGCAGCTGAACGCGCTCAGGCTGGTGGAGCTGCGCCCCTACAGCGCCTGGAACGACCGCTTCAACGCGGATCCCGACGACGCCATGATCTTCGTCCCAATCCTCCTCTGGCTTGGCGCCGCGATCCCCACACTGGTCGCGGCCGCGGTGATCACGCCGCTCGCCGCGCTGTGGATCGGCTTCGGGGGCGCCTCGGCCAGCCGGGCGAAATAGCCGGCCGTCAGGCCGGCGCCATCTCCGCCATGACCTCCGCCACGGCGGCCAGCAGCCGCTCCATGTCCTGGTGGTCGATCGCGCCGATGCAGCCGATGCGGAAGGTCTCGGCCTGGGTCAGCTTGCCCGGATAGATCAGGAAGCCGCGCTCGGCGAGGGCATCGTAGAATTCGGCGAAGCGGAGCGGCCGCGCCTCGGGCATGCGGAAGGTGGCGATGATCGGCGCCTGCAGCGCGTCCTCCAGATAAAGGCTGAAGCCCAGGCGGCGCATGCCGGCCAGCAGGGTGCGGCAATTCGCCGCGTAGCGCGCGAGCCTGGCCGCGGGGCCGCCCTCTGCCTCCAGCAGCCTGAGCGCCTCGACCAGCGCCGCCACCACCTGCACCGGCGGAGTGAAGCGCCACTGGCCGTCCTTCTCCAGGCCGCGCCACTGCGCCTGCAGGTCCAGGCTGACCGAGGGGCTGACGCCCTCGGCCGCGGCCAGCACGGCCTGCTCGATCAGGGCGAAGCCGATCCCCGGCACCCCCTCGAGGCATTTGTTGGAGGAGGCCATGACGGCCGTGACCGGCAGGCTGCGGAGGTCGATCCCGATGGCGCCGAAGCTGCTCATGGCATCGAGCAGCAGGCGCCGCCCCGCGGCGGCCACCACCGCCGCGACCTCGGCCAGCGGGTTGAGCAGGCCGGTCGTCGTCTCGCAATGCACCAGCGTGACATGGGTCAGGCCGGGATCGGCGCGCAGCGCCGCGGCGACGCGATCGGGCTCGACCGGCCGGTCCTCCGGCCAGCGCAGTACCTCAACGGCGCGGCCCATGCGCCGGGTGATGGCGGCGATGCGCTCGCCATAGGCACCATTGGCCAGCACGAGCAGCCGGTCCGTCGGGCGCAGCAGGGTGGCGAGGGTCGCCTCGACGATGAAGGTGCCGGAGCCCTGCAGCGGCACGCAGGCATGCGTCGCCTCGCCCTGCGCCACGGCCAGCAGCCGCGCGCGCAGCTCGGCCGTGAGCGCGATGAAGGCGGGATCGCGGGAGCCCCAGTCGCGCAGCATGGCGCGGCGCGTCTCGATGCGGGTGGTGAGGGGGCCGGGCGTCAGCAGGATCGGGTCGGTCATGGGTGTCCTGTCCTCCCTGCGGCGATGAGGGCCGGGCTCGGCGCGGCCATGGCGTCCCAACGCCAGGCGGCGATTCCGGGCAGGCCGAGCGCGATGTCGCGGATCCGGCGCAGCAGCGCGAAGGCCAGCGCCTGCTCCGGCGGAATGCCGAAGAGCCCGCAGGCGAGCACGAAGCCACCCTCCTGCACCCCGACCGCGCCGGGCACCATGAAGCCGAGGCTGCGGGCGAGCTGGCCCAGGCTCTCGATCACCAGGGCCTCGGCCAGCCCGGCCTCGATGCCCAGGATGCGCAGCGCCACCCAGGTCTCCAGCACCCCGAGCAGCCAGGAGGCGAGATGCGCCGCCCCGCTGCCCCAGAGCCGGCCCGGTTCGCGGTAGAGGCGGACCACCGCCTCATGCAGCCCCGCCATGGCGGCCCGGTCGCCGTGCTCGGCCCGGCGGGCCAGCTTCGGCGCCAGCCGCTCCACCAGGCGGAACAAGCCCCAGCGCTGCGCCGCCATGAAGCCGAAGGCCATGGTGCCGAGCACGGCCGCCGCGGCCACCGCCCAATCGGCCGCCGCGCCCTGGTGCGGCAGCTGCCACAGCACCACCAGGCCGATCGCCGCGAAGGCGAATTGGGAGACGAGCTCGGTCGCGAGATCGACCGAGACGCTCGCCGTCGCCGGCACCGCGCCAGCCCCGCGGCGGATGAGGAGCTGGGCTCGCACCACATCGCCCCCCACCTGCGCCACCGGCAGCAGCGCGTTCACCGCATCGCGGATCCAGCGCATGCGCAGCAGCGCGGCCCAGCCCGGACGGGCGCCCTCGATCAGCGGCGCCCAGCCCAGGGCCGAGGCCAGCATCTGCGGCAGGCGGAGCGCGATGACGGCGAGCATCCCCCAGCCCGCGCCGGCGAGGAGGCCGAGAATCTCGGCGGGGTCGTTCGCGGCGAAGAGGAAGCCCGCGACCGCGACCCCGACCAGCAGGGTGACGAGGCTCGACCAGCTCACCGGAAGGCCGGCCCGTCCCGGCGCGCGGCCTCGCGCGCCGCGAGGAAGGCGCGGAAGCGCTGCGCCACCTCGGGCGGCGTCACGGTGGGGCGGCCGAGCTTCGCCATGGAGCCGGGGGCGATGCGCAGATGGATGAGCGCCGGGCCGGGACCGGCCATCGCTTCCCGCAGCGCCGCCTCGAAGCCCTCCAGCGTCGCGCAGGCGGCGGCACGGGCATAGCCGCAGGCAAGCGCGACGCCGGCGAAATCGACGCCGGGCGAGACGGTGGGCTGGCCGCCGGTCGAATCATGCACGCCGTTGTCGAGCAGGATGTGGATGAGGTTGCGCGGCGCCTCCGCCCCGATGGTGGCGAAGGTGCCGAGCTTCATCAGCGCCGCGCCGTCGCCATCCAGCACGAAGACCGGCCCCGCGGTGTTGAGCGCGACGCCGAGCGCCATGCCGCTCGCCCCGCCCATGGAGCCGACCTGGTAGAGGTGCTGCGGCCGGTCGGCCAGGGTGAAGAGCTCCCGGCCGCATTTGCCCGTGGTGGCGATGACCGCGCCATCCTCCGGGACCAGTTGCAGGAAGCGCTCCAGCACCGCGGCGCGGCCCGGCCGCGGCCCCTCGGCGGGGAAATCCGACCGTCGTCCCGGCGCGGGCGGCGTGCGCTCCGGCACGGCGAGCGCCTCCTCCGCCACATCGCCCTTCCGCACGACGAAGGCGAAGGGCAGGCCGGACTCCTCCATGCGCCCCACGGCCGTGGCGAGGGCCGGCGCGATCGCCTCCCGCGCCGCCGGGAAGGGCGCCTGCGGCACGCCGATGACCGAGAGCAGGTCCTGGGTGATGCGGCCCATCAGCGCGTGCTGCGGCTCGTCCGGGATGCCGGGCTCGCCGCGCCAGGTCGTCAGCAGCAGGGTCGGGATGCGGAAGGGCTCGTTCAGCGAGGTCAGCGGGTTCACCGCATTGCCGAGGCCGGAATTCTGGCACATCACGACGGTCCGGCGCCCGGCCAGCCAGGCCCCGGCCGCGATCGCCACCGCCTCCCCCTCGCTGGCCGCGCCGACATAGGCGAGACCGGGCGCGGAGAGGGCGCCGTTGATCAAAGGCGTCAGGAAGCTGCAGGGCACGCCGGTGTAGAAATCGAAGCCGGCGCGCCCGGCCTCGGCGAAGAAGTCGGTTGTGGTGATCATCGAGGGCGGAGGCTAGCCCAGGTTGCGCGCCTCGGCGAGGTCGCCGAGCGTATCGACATCGAGCCAATGGCCGGTGAAGTAGAGCACCCGGACCGGGTGGCGCGCCGCCAGCCGGGTGAGCAGCAGCGGCAGGTCGGCGCGCTCCAGCAGCCCCTCGGCCTCGATCGCGGCGATCTCCTCCCGCAACCAGCCGGCGCCGCGGGCGCTGAGGCGGGCGAGGCCCATCCACTCGCCGCAGACCTCCCCGGCCGGCAGGTCACTGGCGATGCGGCGGAGATGGGCGGGGGCGTCGTCCAGGTAGTCGCCGGAGAAGCGCCGGTCGGCGGCCACCAGGTCGCGCGGGGTGGTGCCGCCGGCGCGCGGCGCGGCGCCCAGGCTGTCCACCGCCAGCACGATATCGGCCTCGCTGGTCAGCAGGCCGTCGAGGATATGGCGCTTGAACAGCACGTCGCCATAGGCGATCACCGTCTCGCCGCGGAGGGCATCGCGGGCGCAGGCCAGCGACCAGAGCTCGCCCGTCTCGGCATGGCGGTCGTTATCGACCATGCGCACGCCCTCGAGCCGCACCACCTCCTTGCGGTAGCCGCGCACCACGGTCACGTCGAGCACCCCGCTCTCGCGCAAGGTGTGCACGAGGCTGCCGAGCAAGGGCCGGCCGCGGATGTCCACCATGCATTTCGGCCGGTCGGCGGTGAGCGCGCCGAGATCGCCGGCGGAGGCCGCGAGGACCACCGCGCCGACGCTCGGCCGCGCCGGCAGGTAGCGCCGCTCGGCCTCCTCCAGCTCGGCATTGCCGACCAGGCGGAACACCTCCTTCACCGAGGCCACCTGGCCCTCGACCCGCATCAGCGATTCGTCCTCGGCGATGCGCGCCGCGGTCTCGCGCATGGCGACGATCGCCGAGCGCAGCAGGTGGTTGGCCCAGATCACGGTGGAGATGCCGGCCTCCCGGTACACGGCGGTCGGCGTCGCGTAGTACATGGTCGGCACGATCACCAGCGGCGCGCGGTTGTCCCAGGCGCGGGCGAAGGCGAGGATCTCCTCGGCGGTGGAGCGCTTGGAGTGGATCAGGATCGCATCGGCCCCGGCGCGGTGATAGGCCTCCGCGCGGCGCAGCGCCTCCGCCATGCCATGGCCGGCGATCAGCGCCTCGACCCGCGCCACCAGGACGAAGCCGTCATCCACCTGGCTGTCCTTGCCGGCCTTGATGCGGCCGCAGAACTCCTCGATATCGGCGAGCGCCTGGCCTTCCCCGATGAAGGAGTTGGTCTTGGGGAAGAGCTTGTCCTCGATGCAGACGCCGGCGAGGCCACGCTCCCCCAGCTTGCGGACGAAGCGGCGGACATTGTTGAAATTGCCATGGCCGGTGTCGCCATCCACCAGGATGGGCAGGCTGGTGGCGTCCGCCATGTATTCGAGCTGGTCCAGCACCTGCGTCCAGGACGCCTCGTTGCTGTCGCGCAGGCCGAGCGCGGCGGAGGTGGTCAGGCCGGAGGCCCAGACGCCGCGGAATCCTGCCTCCTCCACGATCTTGGCGGAGAGGCCGTCATGCGCCTCCATCAGGAAGGACAGCGTGGGCGAGGTGATCTCGTGCCGCAGCGCCGCGAATCTGGACAGGCCGGAGCGCGGCGCAGATGTCATCTTGTGCGGGCCGGACGGCATCGCATCGGTCAAGGCTGGCCCCCTTGGATGCCTCAATGGTAGGCGGGGGGCTTAGCCTGGATTTCCCAGGGGCACCGTGTCACGATCCGGTCAGAATTCGGAGTACGCCTCGTTGCAGCACCGCCCGACTGTCACCGCCGTCATCCTTGCCGCCGGCGTCGGACGGCGGCTGGGGAGCGATGGCCACCCGCCGAAGGTCATGCTCGAATTCGGCGGCCGCACGCTGCTGCAGCGCCACCTGGACGCGCTGCAGGCCGCCGGCATCGGGCAGGTGAGCATCACCGTCGGCTATGAGCGGGAGATGATCGAGGCGGAGGTGCAGCGCCTCGGCTGGCGTGACCGCGTCAGCTTCGTGCACAACCCGCGTTTCCGCGAAGGCAGCCTGGTGTCGCTCTGGGTGCAGTCGGAGTGCCTACAGGCCGGGCAGCCGCTGCTGCTGATGGATGGCGACGTCCTCTATGATCCCGGCATGATCCGCCGCCTCGTCGAGGCGCCGGGCGAGAACATCCTGCTGGTGGACCACGACATTGAGCCGGGCGACGAGCCGGTGAAGATCTGCTTCCGCGACGACCGCATCGTGGACTTCCGCAAGCGGCCCGAGCACGCGCATGACTGGCATGGCGAGTCCGTCGGTTTCTTCCGCTTCTCCAGCGCGATGGCCGGGGCCCTGGCGGAACGCTGCGGGGACTACGTCGCACGCGGCCAGACGGGCCTGGAATACGAGGAGGCGATCCGGGACCTGATCCTGGCGCAGCCCGAGCGATTCAGCGCGCATGATGTGAGCGACCTGCCCTGGGTCGAGATCGACTTCGAGGCCGACGTCGCCCGTGCCCGCACCGAGGTTCTCCCGCAACTGCACCGATAGCGGGCGGACCGGCACGGCTGGTTCTGCCTGCTCTCGGCGGCCGTGTTCGTCGTGCTCTGCCTGGCACTCATGTGAATGAAGCAGGCTCTGCAGCGGTTTGGCGTTCAGAACGGAACGCCAAACCGCTGCAGGCCATTGCTTGTCGAGCGGATTCGCGCTCCCGGGCGTTCACGCCCGCCCGCGATCCGCTCTAGCCGAAGCTGATCCCGGTCTCGCGGATGAACTGCTGGATTTCCGTGCGCTCGCGGGTCAGGCGCTCGGCGAGTTTCGCGGGCTGGGCCGGCGTCGCCTCGGCGCCGATCTGGGTGAAACGCGCCTTCACTTCGGGGTCGGAGGTGGCGGCGTCGATCGCCTCCGCCAGCCGCCGGCGGATCGGCTCGGGCGTGCCGGCGCGGCAGAAGATCGCGTTCCAGCTGGTCTGGTCGAAGCCGGGGAAGCCTTGTTCCGCGATGGTCGGCACGCCCTCGATCCCGCCGCGCCGGCCGCTGGTGACCGCGACGGCAATGGCCCGGCCGCTGTCCACCACGGGCTTCACGGAGTTCACGGTGAGGATGCCGGCCGCGAGCGTGCCCGCCGCGAGGTCCCGCGCCACCTCGGCGCCGCCGCGGTAGGAGGCGTGCTCGAGCTTCACCCCCGCACGCCTGGCGAGAAGCACGCCCACGAGGTGCCCGGTGGTACCGACCCCGGGCGTGCCGTAGGCGAGCCCGTCCCGCTCCCGCGCGGCGGTGAGCAGGCCCGACAGGTCGCGGATGCCGGAGGCCGCGGAGGTCGCCACGATATAGGGCGCCTCGGCCACCAGCCCCACGGGCGCGAAGTCGCGGACATAGTCGAAGGGGGTGTCGCGGTGGATGAACTGGGCGATGAGGAAGGACGCGGCGTCGAACAGCAGCGTGTGGCCGTCGGCCGGTGCCTGCGCCACCTGGCCGGCGGCGAGCGTCCCGCCCGCTCCGCCGCGGTTGTCGATCACGACGCTCTGGCCCAGGGCGGCGGACATGCGCGGCTGGATCAGCCGGGCCATGGTGTCGGAGTTGCCACCGGCGGCGAAGGCGACGACGAGGCGGATGGGGCGATTGGGGAAGGCGTCACCGCGCTGCGCCAGAGCAGGCGTCGGCAACAGGGCAGCGCCGGCGAGGGCCACGAGGCCGCGGCGGGACGGCGGAGTGGGGGGCATGAGCGGTGTCCTTCCTCGGGGAAGCCACGAAGGCTCCGCCCCATCCTAGCACCACCCAGGCAGAAACGATCCGGCTCCCGCGTAATATCAGGGTGAATCGAGTGCCCGCTCGCGGCCGATAACTGTTTGGACACTCACTGGATTTGCTGTTTCTACCAGACAGTTCGAGAGCGTTCTGCCTTTTTGTGGAATCCGGCTTCCCGAACGAAGGCAGATCAGGATCCAGCAAGACCGCTTCCGCCGTGATCCAGGCGCCTTCCTCGGCGACCTCGGACAGAAGGCACGTCAGCCAGCTTTGCTATCCTATGTCTGCCCTTGCTGCCGCGCCCGGTCCTCACGCCGCCGCTCCGCCAGCGCCGCCTTCGAGAGCAGATGCGCCGTGACCGGCGCGGTGATGAACAGGAACAGCGTGACGGCGAGTTCGCGCAACCCGCCGCCTTCCTCGCCCAGCCCGCCATGCACCAGCGCGGCCAGCACGACCGAGCCGACACCGAGCGTCGTCGCCTTGGTCGGCCCGTGCAGCCGCATGAAGAAGTCGGGCAGCCGCGCCAGGCCCACCGAGCCGAGCAGCGCGAAGGCGCCGCCCACAAGGATCAGCAGGCTGACCAGGACCTCCGTCAGCATGGTCATGCCGCGTCCCTCTATTCGATGATGTCGCCGGACAGGATGAACTTGCACAGCGCTACCGTGCCGACGAAGCCCATCATGGCCAGGATCAGCGCCGCCTCGAAATAGACGACGTTGCCGAGCGCGATGCCGAGCAGCATGACGAGCGCAATGGTGTTGATGCCGAGCGTGTCGAGGGCGAGGATCCGGTCCGGCAGGTCCGGGCCCCGCTCGAGGCGCCAGAGGTTGAGGGTCATGGCGAGCGCCACCATGCCGATCGCGGCGGGCAGGGCGAGGGTCAGCATCGGAACACCTTTCTGAGCGGGGCCTCGTAGCGGGTCTTGATGAGGGCCGCGGCCTCGGCGCTGTCCTCCAGGTGCAGCACATGCACCTGCAGCACCCAGCGCTCGCGGTCGATCTCGGCCGAGACCGTGCCGGGCGTGAGGGAGACGATGCTGCCGAGGAGGGTGGCCACGAAGGGATCGCGGAGGTCGAGCGGCACCTCGAGGAAGGCGGGCCGGAGTCGCCCGACGGGCCCGAGGATCTGCCGCGCGACGACCAGGTTCGCCATGATGACATCGGCCAGGAACACGGCGAGCAGGCGCAGGGCCGTGCCCGGACTGGTCACCCGCGGCCGGTCCGGCCAGAAGCCGCGTGTGGCCCAGGGCAGCCCGATCGCGAGGACCAGGCCGATCAGCACCTGGCCCAGCGTCGGCGCCGGGGCGAGGATGAGCCAGAGGCCAAGGATGAGCAGGCTCATCACCGGCTGCGGCAGGACACGGTAGAGCCTGCTCACGGCCGGCGCTCCCGGGCCACCGGCGCTGAACCGTCAGGCAGGATGGCCTCTAGATAGGAGCGGCGCGCCGCGATCTGCTCGGCCGTGGCCTGCGCATGGGCCGAAAGGGGGGCGGCGCCGAGGACGAGCAGGGGCACGAAGGCCAGCGACAGCGCGAGCGCCAGATCGGCCCGGGTCCGCCCTGCCGGACCGGGCGGGGAGTCCCGGAGCGGGCCGACGGGTTCCCAGAACAGCACGCTTGCCGCCCGCGCCATGGCGAGCGCGCCGACGAAGCCGGACAGGATGAAGCTCGCCCAGATGACATAGCCGGTGGGCGTGGCCGGCGCCGCAGCCAGCATCATGACCTTGCCGAGGAAGCCCGAGAGCGGCGGCAGCCCGGTGACGGCGATCGCCAGGACGAGGAAGGCCCCCGCGAGCCATCCCGCGCCGGGCGGCCGGGGGCCGTGCTCGATGCGGTCCGCCACCTCGCCGCGCCAGGCGACGATGCGCCCCACCAGCAGGAACAGCGCGGCGCTGACCAGCGTGGTGTGCGGGAGGTAGTAGAGCAGGGCCGCCAGCATCGCCGGCCCGCCTTCCGCCACGCCCACCGCCAGCATGCCCGTCGAGAGCAGCAGCAGATGCGCGACCATGGGACCGAGCCGCCGGGCAGCCAGCACGCCCAGGGTCGCCACCACCACCGTGCCAAGGGCGGCCGGCATGAGCCAGGGCGCGAGCAGCTCCGCGGTCCATGGCGTGCCCGCCAGCGCCGTGGCCGAGAGCCGCAGCATGGCGTAGATCCCCACCTTGGTCAGCACGGCGAAAAGCGCGGCAACCGGGGCGCTGGCCGCGGCATAGGCATGCGGCAGCCAGAAGCCGAGCGGCAGGATCGCCGCCTTGAAGGCGAAGACGCCCAGCATCAGGGCAAGGGCGGTGCGGACGAGCGGCTGGTCCGCCGCCGGCACGGTGGCGAGCCTGCCCGCCACATCCGCCAGGTTCAGCGTGCCGAGCGTGCCGTAGAGCAGGCCGAGCGCGAACAGGAACAGGATCGATCCCGCCAGGTTCAGCGCCACGTAGTGCATCCCCGTCCGCGCCCGGGCCGGCCCGCCGCCATGCGCCAGCAGGCCGTAGGAGGCGATCAGCAGCACCTCGAAGAAGACGAAGAGGTTGAACAGGTCGCCGGTGAGGAAGGCGCCGTTCAGCCCGGCGAGCTGGAGCTGGAAGAAGGGATGGAAGTGCCGGCCCATCCGGTCCGTGCCGTCGGTCGCGGCCAGCAGCGCGGGGATGGCGACCGCGGTCGTGACCGCCACCATGGTCGCGGCGAGCCGGTCCGCGACGAAGGTGATGCCGAAGGGGGCCGGCCAGTTGCCGAGCTGGACGGGAATGATGCCGCCCTCCGCCGTCGCCCGCAGCAGCAGCAGCGAGGCCAGCGCGAGCAGCCCCACCGAGGCGAGGCCGAGCCCGCGCGCCAGGCCCGGCCCGGCGCGGTGCAGGGCAAGCTGCAGGATGGCCGCGACCAGCGGCACCAGGACGGGCAGCAGGGGCAGGTGGATCATGGCCGGCCCTCCCCGTTCCCGCCATCCACATGGTCGCCGCCGGTCTCGGCAAGGGCACGCAGCGCGAAGGCCACCAGGAAGGCCGTCATGCCGAAGCTGATGACGATGGCGGTGAGGACGAGCGCCTGCGGCAGCGGATCCGCCGCAACGGCGGTGCCGGCGGCGACCGCATCCAGCACCAGCGGCGGGGCCTCGGCCGAGAGGCGCCCGCCGGCGAAGATGAACAGATTGGCCGCATAGGAGAGAAGGGTCAGCCCGAGTACCACCGAGAAGCTGCGCTCCCGCAGGATGAGGTAGATGCCGGTGGCGACGAGGGCGCCGATCCCGGCCGAGACGAGCAATTCCATCAGGCGCGGCCCTCCCCGGCAGCCGTCGGGGTGCCCGCAACGGCCGCCTCGGCGCGGGTCGCCGGGGGGCGCAGGCCGCCCGGGGAGCCGGCCATGCCCGCACGCTCGCGCTGGCTGAGCCGCCCCAGCTCCGAGAGGACCAGCAACACGGTCGCCACGACCGCGAGATAGACGCCGAGATCGAAGACCAGTGCCGAGGCGAGATGGGTCTTGCCCACCAGCGGGATCGGCACATAGCCATGGGCTCCCGTGAGGAAGGGCGCGCCGAAGGCCATGCTGGCCAGCCCCGTCCCGACCGCGAGGCCGAGGCCGAGGGCGAAGAGGCGCAGATGGTCCAGGCGCAGCCGGGCGCTGGTGACCTCGATCCCCACCGCGAGATACTGCAGAATCAGCACCACGCCGGTGATCAGCCCGGCGATGAAGCCGCCGCCTGGCAGGTTGTGCCCGCGCAGGAGGATGTAGAAGGCCGCGGTCAGGCCCAGCGGCAGCAGCGGCCGCATCAGCATCGCCAGCATGACCGGGTGGCGGTCGGCCGCGGATTCGGCACTCCCGGCCAGGGGACGCAGCCGCAGCCCCTCCAGCAGCGCATGCGCGCCGAGCGCGGCGATGGCCAGCACGGTGACCTCGCCCAGCGTGTCGAAGCCGCGGAAATCGACCAGGATGACATTGACCACATTGGTGCCGCCGCCGCCCCCGACCGCATTGGCGGTGAACCAGCCCGAGATGGTCTCGAAGGGCCGCGTCATCATGGCATAGGCGAGCGCGGTG